>JAEEGJ010009532.1_pt1 | contig 25906 bp, 16 predicted proteins | sample 8958761 | NCBI WGS metagenome assembly JAEEGJ01 (sample SAMN16246546, study PRJNA631951) | gut metagenome | biome: gut microbiome; feature: rumen; material: RS-attached | host: Bos | place: Iran: Karaj | collected 2018-10 | reverse complement strand
TCGACCTCAGTATCGGGTGAAACGAAGATGTGGTCAATGCGGCTGTCGGTGAACAGGTCGGTGTCAAAGGAGTTGAACGTACCATTCTCGGCAAAACGCAGTTGTGACTTGTGATAAGAATCTGCCAATAGTCCCGAATTGGTGAAAATAGTGTAAATCTCATCATTCTGGTCCACGTTAAAGTCACCGGTGACAATGACAGGCGCTCCCTGGGCAATCTCACGGATTTTCCTCACGATGAGTTTGGCTCCCTCACGGCGTGCAACCACACCCACATGGTCCATGTGCAGGTTGAAGAAGTAAAAGGCATCATCATTGGTTGCCGTTTGTCCTGCAAATTTACCCCAAGTGCAGATGCGCACGCAGGCCGCATCCCATCCCAGACCGGGCCTGTCGGGGGTCTCGCTGATCCAGAAATTGCCTTGGTCCAGGAGCCTCAGACGGTCTTTCTTGTAGAAGATGGCGGCATACTCGCCTGCAGTGGCGCCGTCATCACGCGCTACCCCGATGTAGTCATATCCGTTGAGGCCATTCAGCATGTCAAGCAACTGGACATGCAGCACTTCCTGGGTGCCGAAGATATCGGGCGACATGAAGTTCAACTGGTCACAGATGACTTGGCATCTCTTCTGCCAGACGTTGCCATTAATACTGTCACTGCTGACTTTTAACCTGATGTTGTAGGAGCCCACGAGCATCTGGGCCGACGTTGACATTGAAACCAATATCGAGAGTGAAATGATAAACAAAAACTTCTTCATAGCAGTATATTATGGATTTTGGCACAAAAGTAGCAAAAAAAATAGACACGGGATTGCTACGGTGGCCCAAAAACACTATCTTTGCAGGAAACTGACCGAAACTATGTTAGAGAGTATTTATCAAGACATCATGAGTCCCGATGTCAATCTTGTGGGGGCTGTCGCCAAGTTGGTGCAGAGCTTGATGCTGGGTGCCATCATCGGCCTTGAACGGCGCCGCAAAGGGCAGATTGCCGGTATGCGCACCTTTGCACTCATCTCGATGGGTGCCACACTTGCCATGCTCATTTCCATCTATATCCCTCAGGAATACATGGGTTTAAAAAATGGTGATCCCGGCCGCATCGCCGCCCAGGTGGTGAGCGGTGTGGGCTTCCTGGGTGCTGGAGCCATTATCCAGATGAAAGGCTCGGTGCGCGGCTTGACAACGGCTGCCGGCATCTGGATGGCAGCATGTATCGGTTTGGCCGTCGGCGCGGGCATGTACCTCATCAGCGTCATTGCAACGTTGCTCATCATTTTTATCCTGGTGAATATCGAGCGCATAGAGATGCGACATAATTTCCTGTGGGAGACCAAGATCATCCGCGTGAAGATGGATGGCATTCTCGACGACATCCAGCCCCTGCGCGACATCATCACAAGCAACGATGTACACATCAGTGACGAGTTCATGAAATATGATTACGAGGACGGCTTCACCATTGTCAACTTCATGGTGCGCAGCACGAGCAAGGTCAATGTCCCCGCCTTGTTTGCCGAGATCAAGCAGTTGGGCAATCCGCGTTCCATCACTATTACCAACGAGATGAACATGTAGCCCTTGGTCGCAATCCTCTAGTTAACTGACGATTAAATAAATGGAATCAATTGATATCAACAGTCTGATCAGCGATTTGGCGCTGATACTGATACTTGGTGCAATCGCCACCGTAGTGTTTAAAATGTTGAAGCAGCCCATTGTATTGGGCTATATCGTAGCCGGTTTTCTTGCCAGCCCCCATTTCTCACTGCTCCCCTCGGTTGTCGTCGAGGCCAATATCGAGTTCTGGGCACAGATTGGCATCATTGTGCTGCTTTTCTCCCTTGGATTGGAATTCAGTTTCAAGAAATTGGTTGATGTGGGCGGCTCTGCCATACTGACTGCCTTAATCATTGTCTTGGGCATGATGAGTCTGGGATTCATCGTGGGCAAATTCCTTGGGTTCGGGCTTGTGAACAGCATTTTCTTGGGTGGTATGATCTCGATGTCGTCAACAACCATCATTCTCAAGGCATTGACCGACTTGAACATGCGACAACGGCGCTTTGTGCCCATGACCTTCGCCGTGCTCATCGTCGAGGACCTGTTTGCCGTCGTGATGATGGTGATTCTGTCCTCTATTGCCTTGAACAACAGCGTCAAGGGCGATGAGATGGTGGGAAGCATCCTCAAACTGTCCTTCTTCCTGGTCATGTGGTTCACAGTGGGCATCTTCATGATCCCCACCCTGTTCAAGCGCTTCAAGCGTTACATCAGCGACGAACAGATGCTCATCATTGCCATGGGATTGTGCTTCGCAATGGTGCTGTTCTCGACTATGTCAGGGTTCTCGGCAGCATTGGGCGCTTTTATCATGGGCTCCATCTTGGCGGGGACTGTCGAGGCTGAGCGCATCGAGCGACTCGTCTCGTCGGTCAAGGACTTGTTTGGCGCCGTCTTCTTTATCTCGGTAGGCATGATGGTTAACCCCGCCGTGATAACCCAGCACTGGAGTGTTATTGTCCTGTTGGCTGTCGTCGTGGTAGTGGGCATGATCATCTTTGGCACCTTCGGCATGCTGGCAACTGGTCAGCCCCTTAAGTTGGCCATGGAATCGGGCTTCTCGTTGACGCAGATTGGTGAGTTCTCATTCATCATTGCCACTCTGGGTACCAGCCTGGGTGTGCTGGATGAGACCATTTATCCCATTATCGTGGCCGTTTCGGTGATTACCACATTCACCACCCCGTTTTTCATCAAGCAGGCAGTGCCGTGCTACAATGCCTTGTATAAGGTGTTGCCCAAGTCTTGGACGCGCCTGCTCAACGGCTACAGTCATGACGCTTCCCAGAGTGAGGTGAGCGAGACGCGCATGATATGGAAATCCATCGTTTCGCGCTATCTGGTGCGTCTTTTAGTGTATTCGGTGGTCATCGTGGCGCTGATTGTGGTGTGCCGCAAATACGTCATGCCGTGGATCCTGCGGTTGCTGGGTGATGGGGACTGGGCAAGGCTCGTTTGTGCCGTGGTGTCGCTGGCTGCTACTGGCCCCTTCATCGTGTCAATTATCATGCCTATGGTGAAGCGCAACGAACACGACCGCCTGGTCGAGAAGGGTGGTACAGTCTCCTATGTCCCCTTTGTAGTGATGACCATCATCAGCCTGTTGCTGTCCATCATTTTTGTGGCTTGGCTGCTGCAGGGTGTCTATCAAAGTGCTACGGCAATGATTTTAGCAATCCTGCTGGTCGCTGTTGGGGTGGTTGCGGTGGCCGTAATACCTACTCCGCTGCGCAAGCGATTGAACAATATTGAGAAGCGCTTCATCAGCAACATCAACGAGCGTGAGAACCGCCGCACAGGACACGAGAACAACCTGGTAAGTGACCTGCATCTCGCTTACATGAAGGTGGGATACGATTGCCCCTTTGTCGGTGATAGGTTGCGTAACCTCGACCTGCGGTCGCGCTATGGTGTGAACCTTGTCAACATCCAGCGTGCCGGACGCCTGCATCCAGTTCCGTCGGGTGATATGCGCATCTTCCCCGGTGATGTGCTGGGCGTGATTGCCACCGAGGAACAGATTCAAAACCTACTTCCGATGGTCGAGGCTCAGAGCGACAAGGTCGAGGCTCCCGTCGAGGACGTGAAATTCATCCACTTTGCCATCAGTAATCGATCACCCATCGTCGGTGTGGCGCTCGAGAATACGCGCCTGCGCGAAGACTACGGGGCACTGTTGGTCGCTGTGCAGCGCGGCGAGGACGATTACATCTCCCCCACCCCCGACCTCACGTTCAAGCCTGGAGACATCCTTTGGATTGTGGGCAATCCCAAGCGTCTGGCTGCCCTCAAGGGAGAGTAGAGACCATAGGGTTATTAAACAGAAATCATGCGCCATACCCCAACTGGGCAGGCGCATGGTTTTGTTATAGGGTTATGTAAAAGACTTAATTGAGCAGCTTGTCGATCAAGGCCGAAACATCCGCGATGGCTACTTCGCCATCCTCATCAACATCGGCACAAATCTGGCAAACGGTGCCGTTACCCAAGAGGTAGTCAATAAGATCCGAAACATCGGCGATGGAAACCTCCTCATCATGGTTAACGTCGCCCACTTCATAGCCGTGGCCAGCAGCAGGCAAGGTCACCTCTTGAACTATCGACTGATAAGACATGTCGGTATTCTGCTTAACGACTACATAGTACTGATAGGTAGTGCCAGGAGTCAAGCCCTCAACCATATAGGTAGCGCCAGGCAGGGGGACAGTATAACCCCATTCGTCAACAGTGGTATTGGCGGGAGCAACATTTTGAGTCAGCACCACTTCCTGAGTGGCCTTGTCAACGACATACAGGAAATAACCGCAACCTTCACCGATGAAGTTATTGATGATAAATGTGTTCTCGGCGTTGCAGCTCCAGTCGGCGAGGAAGGAGGTCGAGGTCACGTCGGCTGCAGGCTTCAGCTGAGGATAGATTTCCATGTAAATGATGTCCGAAGAACTGGTCTGGCCACCATCGGTATAGTTGGTCTGAATACCGATACGCCAGGTGAAGAACGGCTCATCTACCTGGTCAACCAAACTGGTCAAATCACCAAAGTGAATATCCCAGTTACCAACATAACCATTATCCGTAACACTGCTTAAGGGGAATTGGGTTAATGGCTCATTGACCTGATTGGGGAACATCTCAGGAGTGAAGGTGAAAATCTGATCGTTGTCGGTATAGATGCTGAAACTCAGTTTTGAGGCATCCAGCTTAGTGTATTCTTCGCCATTAAAATACTTGTCAATAGTATAGTCATTACCGACATAATTTCCATCAAAATCCTGAGCGATCTCGTAACCTAAATTGATTCCGACAGGTAAACCGTAGTCGATAAACTCTGAGAGGCTAGGATTGCCAGGCGTTGGCAGTTCGGTCTGGGGGAAGACCTCGGTATAGACAATGTTGGAAACACCTCCAATAGCAAAATTATCATTCAGGTAGAATACCTGGACACCGATGCGGTAATTGAAGAAGCGTTCAAAACCATCAGCATTAGTGCGGTAGAAGAAAACGCCACCACTCTGGAGATCAGAGCCTGACTCCCAGCTGTATTGGTAGATGTCGGTCGTGCTACCCCATATATTGTCATATTGGGCGCTGTTGAAAGTGAAAATCTGGTCATCGTCGGTGTAGATGCGGTAACCCATCATCTCGATATCAAGAGGATTGCCATTCACATCGACAGTGGGCAGCGTAAAGGACAAGTAGCTGTTACCGCTTTCATCACCGCAGTCATACCACGTTACATTGGTGGGGTCGGCAGGAGTCACGGCATAGGCGCTCGCGGCAATTGCCAGGCCCATTAAGGATAAGAATAATTTTTTCATAAATACATTGAATTTAATAGTAGTTATAAGGATATTAATAAACACTTTTAAGCATCCGAAGGTATAATTCAACTGCAAAACTACAACGAAATATCAAATAATGCAACAATTTAGAATCGTTTTTTAGTTTTAAGCCTCACTGTTATAAGCATGTGTGTTCAACAATGAACAGTGTTGATGGATGAAAAACAAGAGTGCCCCTGCACTGGTGTGCAAAGGCACTCGATGTGATTCAACCTACAGAAACTTTTCTATAGGGTTGATGCGAATGCTGGATTAGTTGTTCAGCAGGTAGTCGATCAATGCGGCAACGTCGGCGATAGCGATCTCACCATCCTGATCGAAGTCGGCGTTCAGAGCGTTGAACGGATCAACGTCGTTACCCAGCAGGTAGTCGGTTAAAGCAGCAACGTCGGCAATAGCAACCTCACCATCATTGTCAACATCTCCAAGCAGAACCTCGGCACCAACCTTCTCGATGTAGAGCTTCATCTCGTTGAGGTCAATGGTCATGTTGTACTCGCCAGCGGGGATGCGGATTGCATGATACTCATCCCAAGTCAGTGAGATGAAGTCCTCTTCGCCAGTGTACCAGTAGTCACCATCAGAAATAGCACCGAAGCGGAAGGGCTCAATGTAAGCCCAGCCACCGTCGTCGTTGTTCTCGGCAAGTTCAGTGGTGAAGGAGAAGTAGCTGGGATCAGCGTTGAAGGTGTAGTTCAACTTGTAAACACCGTTCTCATAGGTAAACATGGTACCCTGAGTGCAATCCCAAGGCTGGTCGTTGCCACCAAGCATGTAAACATCCTTCAGATCAGCCAAGGTGGTGAACTCAACGATGTCGCACCAGTCTGTTGCTTGATCAGCATTGTAACCCTGTACCTGAACCTCATACTTGGTTTCGGGAGTCAGGCCCTCGATGTTGAAGTAGTCATTGGTAATGTTATATTCATAGTTCCAAGCGGCGGGCTCGATAATCTCAGCATTGGGATCGCCAATGAAGACGTCATCAATGTAAACTGACCACTGATCGTAGGTGCTGTAGTTGCGGAATACGATGCTACCCTCAACACCATCAAAGGCGCTCAGGTCAACAGTGTAAACAGTATGGGTGGTCGTGGTGATCAGAGAATCCTCGAAGAGTTGATACATATCCTCACCTACCATAGCATAAACCTGAACAACTTCAGGATAAGAAGCTGAGCGGCCCCACATAGTGAAGTGGAGTTCACCCTTCAAGGGCACATCAGGTGTACCAATCCAGTTGTCGGGCGAGCAAGCGCCACTGCTGGTATAAGAACCAGAGATGAGGCAAATGTCGGTTTCGGCATCATCGGTATAAGCCAAGCCCCAACCTTGTCCGTCACCATCCATGTCATAGGTCCACCAGCCTTCAAGTTCGTCATCAAGAGTAGCTGCGGGGAAAGTCCACTCGTGAGGATTGCCTGACAGGTCGGTCCAAGGACGCCAGCGCAGGTTCCAACCTGTAGCATTTGCGTCGGCTTCCCAATCTACATAAGCAGATTTTGCGGCAGGAGTAACCTCAATCACAGGAACAACGGGTGCTGTGGGATCGTAGATTTCCACGTCAGTGGCATCGTGACCATCGCTGCCCAATGATACAGTGAATGTATAAGTGCAACCGCTCTTGAACACATAGTCATCATAACGGCCACCTACGTTACCAGCAGCAGATGCAATCCACATTCTGTCACCAGGAGTCGGGTTGAGGATACACCAGTCATAAGTGCCAGCGGGAATCAAAATGGAAGCGCTGCTCTCCACGATGATGTTTGTTGTGCTTAACGTGCCATCGACACCCTCGGGAATCGTGTACTCGAATGCCGCAATAACACTTGCGGCAACGTCACCACTTGATGTCATGGCACCTGTAGTAGGAATCTCAACGCCATAAGCGGTAGCGTCGGCATCGAGCACCATCTGGTAGCCAGAGCCATCACCCCAAACATCGCCAGCAGCGAGCGTTACCCTTGCATAGCCCTCGGGAATGTCCTCACGCGTGTTGATTGTGCCGTAGAAAGGAGTGGACACAGTGTTGGGAGCAGCCTTGCGAACAAGTTGCTCAACCTTTGCCTTGGGGCTGTCAGCAACCTTCTTCTGAAGCGGTGCTTTGTTAATACCAGCACTGGCAGATACAGCCACTGCTATGCCTAAGAGTAAAAATAAAAATTTCTTCATAAGTTAAAAGTTTTTAGTTAGTAATAAAGTTAATAAATACATTAATTAATAGTCTTTTTTGGTTATGTTACCTCCAAATTGCTATGGCTTCCACTTGCAATTTCTCACAAGAACACATAGTAATAAATCTGGAAGTATTATCAATCGCAAAAATAAAACAAATATTTGAAATCAATAAAGAAATAAAACGATATTTTTTTACATGTTAATAAAAATCAAAGAAAACTACTATAAATGATAGTTTTCCTCAAAAAAAGAGAATAGCAGTAGATGGTAACAGGTGTCAGTCGGTAGCGGATTGAGGCACAAGATAGGCACTGACCTCGTAGAGCAGATAGATGGGCAGGAAAACGACCATCAACGTGAAGGGATCGCCCGTCGGCGTGATGATGGCGGCCAGCACCAACAGTGCTACGATGGCATGACGGCGATAGTTGCGAAAAAAGCCGCGATGCAGTGCACCCAACGACCCCAGCAGCCAAGCCACCAGCGGCAATTCAAAGATGACTCCCATCACAAAGATGAGCATCAGGAACGTGTCCATATAGCTGTCTAGCGAAATCTGGTTAGGCACCAGTTGGCTCACATGATAATCGGCCAAGAAACGCAGCGTGACGGGGAAAACGACAAAGTACCCCACCGCTACCCCAACAAAGAACATTATGCAACCGATGAGAAAAGCCGTCTTTACCCCACGTTTCTCGTTGGGATACAGTGCTGGAGCAATAAAGATCCACAGTTCGTAGAGCACAAACGGAAACAACAGCACCAAAGCCAGCCAGAACGAGGTGGACATGTGGATAAAGAACTGAGATGCCAGCTTGATGTTGATCAACTCTACCTTGAAACCATCGGTCGTGAACTGAGGCAACCATGACACCGACGAGGTCATGCGCTCAAACAGGCCATAAAGAACAAAATCACCATGACAAGGCGCGAGAATCACCGTGTCAAAAATCGATGGCATGACGCAGAACAGGCCTATCGTAGCCACCACCAGAGCCACGACAATACGGACCAGCACTGCGCGCAGCGCATCGATGTGGTCCCAGAACGACATCTCCTGTAACTGGGGCTGCTCCTGTGCCATTACTTGGCGATGTTAGCTGATGGGATTGTCGGGTCTAGAGCCTGGTTTGTCATTATCGAGGTTGTCGAGCGGCTTTTTCAGCTCATCCTCGACCTCGTTCATGCCTTGCTTGAAGCTCTTGACGCCCTTGCCCAGGCCGCGCATGAGCTCGGGTATCTTCCTGCCACCGAAGAGCAGCAGTATGACAAGAACAATCACGATAATTTCGCCTGTTCCAAAATTGAACATAGCTAGTATTCCGTTAAGTATCATATTTACTCATCTTTTAGACATTAATACTGTCGCAAATTTAATACTTTTTTTTCACTCCTAGGCCAATTCAAGAAAATCTCCCCAAAATTTTGTGCCATGTGGCAAAATTGTAGTACTTTTGGGCATCGAAAACCATTAACTTCTTTTATCTTTTTAAATTAATGAATACCATTAAGAATTTCGATGAGTTGCTCGCTCATCTCAAAGAGAACAATGTGAAGAAACGTGTAGCCGTTGTATGGGCTGCCGACGAGAAGACTCCCGCCGCCTGTGCTATGGCTCTTGAAGCCGGTTTTATTGAAGCTATCTTCGTGGGCTGTGAGGAAAAACTCAAGGCCAATGAGGCTTTAAAGCCCTTTGCCGGCAACATCAGCTATGTTGATGCTACCGACGCCGACGATGCCGCAGCCAAGGCTGTCGCCCTCGTGCGTGAAGGCAAGGCCGATGTGCTGATGAAAGGTCTTATCAACACCGACAACCTGCTGCGTGCCGTCCTCAACAAGGAAACCGGCATCCTGCCCAAGGGCAACGTGCTGACACATGCCGCCGTCGCCTCTATCCCCACCTACCACAAGTTCCTGATTTTCACCGATGCTGCCGTAATTCCCTACCCCAACCAGGCCCAGCGCATCGAGATGGTGAAGTACATGTCCAATGTGGCCCGCAACTTCGGCATCGACGAGCCCAAGGTTGCCCTTATCCACTGCACCGAGAAGGTCAATGGCAAGCACTTCCCCTTCACCGAGGATTATCCCGTGATTATCGATATGGCTCGCAAGGGCGAGCTGGGCAAGTGCATCGTTGACGGTCCGCTCGACGCTAAGTGCGCTTGCAGCATGCACGCTATGGAGGCCAAGGGGCTGACTTCTCCCCTGCAGGGCGACAGCGACGTGCTCATCATGCCCGACATCGAGGCTGGTAACGTGTTCTACAAAGCCATCACCCTGTTTGCTGGAGCCAGCACTGCAGGCCTGTTGCTCGGTGCCAAGTGCCCGGCAGTCGTGCCCTCGCGTGCCGACAGCAGCCAGTCCAAGTTCTACAGCCTGGCAGTAGCCACTATGGCCGCTGAGTAATCAACAATAAACTATTATTTCTAAACACAGTACACAAAAACTATATTCACAATATGATTATTCTTGTTATCAATCCAGGATCGACTTCCACCAAGATGGCAGTCGTTGAGAATGGTGAACCCCGTTTGATTAAAGTCATCCGTCACTCGGCCGAGGAATTGGCCCCGTTTGCAAAGATTACCGACCAGTTCGATTTCCGCCGCAAGATGATCTTGGGCGAGCTCGAGAAAGCCGGTATCCCCGTGAAGTTTGACGCTGTGGTGGCTCGTGGCGGCCTCACCAAGCCCCTGCCTGGCGGTGTCTATGCCGTGGATGAGAACATGATACAGGCAACCTACGCTAGTGAGCACCAGCACGCTTGCGACCTGGGTTGCGTCATTGCACGCGAGATTGCCAAGGACCTGGGTTGCCCTTGCTACATCGCTGATCCCGTGGTAACTGATGAATTGAACGATTATGCCCGCGTGTGTGGACTGGCCATGTTCAAGCGCGAAAGCATTTGGCACGCCCTGAACCAGCGCGCCATCGCCCGCCGCTTTGCTAAGGAGAACGGCAAGCGCTACGAGGACCTGAACCTCATTGTTGCCCACCTGGGTGGCGGTATCTCGGTAGCTGCCCACGATCATGGCCGCGCCGTTGACGTGAACAACGCCCTGGACGGTGAGGGCCCGTTCTCACCTGAACGCGCTGGCAGCCTGCCTGCCCGCGATCTGATTAACCTGTGCTTCAGTGGTGAATACACCAAGGACGAGATCCTTAAGATGATCTCAGGCAAGGGCGGTGTGTTCTCTCACTTGGGTACGACCGACATGATCGAGGCCGAGAAGCGCATGCAGGCTGGTGACGAGAAAGCCACGCTTGTGATCAATGCCATGATCTACCATATTGCTAAGGCCATCGCCGAGAAGGGCGCCGTGCTGTGTGGTAAGATTGACGCTATCCTCATCACTGGTGGCATTGCTTACTGGAAGTACATGACTGACGAGTTGACCAAACGCGTGGGCTGGATGGCTCCCGTTCACATCTATCCCGGAGAGGATGAGATGTCGGCACTGGCAGCCAATGCCGCTGCAGCCCTCAACGAGGAAGTAGAGGTTCTCAAGTACTGATATACCGATTTCCTGTAACGATAACATCGGGCGGTGACCACAGTGTCATCGCCCGATGTCTTATCTTTAAACACGACTTTAGTTGCAACAAGCATGTAGAGACGCAAAATTTTGCGGCTCAAAGTCAGCATTTGGAGAATTGCAAACAATTGGAAACGCAAAATTTTGCGTCTCTACTAAGCGGATGTCTAATAATACGTTTTTAGAGGATGCCCAGTTCCAGCAGATAGGCATGGATGCCGGTGCCCAGGCCGAAGAGTGATAAGATCATGATGATGATGCCGATGATGCGGTTGATCAGCCACATCGAGCGGATGTTGAAGTGGCTGCGCACCTTGTCAACAAAGAAGGTGATGATGGCCCACCATAGCAGTGCTCCAGCGACGATGAACCCGTAGCCAAGGATCACATGATAGAACTTGTATTCGGGCAACGGGAAGCCGAAGCGGGCAAACAGCGGGATGATAAGGAACATGATCAGCGGATTGCTCAACGTGAACAGGAAACCGGTTATCATGTCGCGCAAGTAGTCATCGCGTTGGTCGATGTTCTCTTTAATCTGGCTGACAGGGTTGTGGAAGATCATGTAAACAGCGTAGGCAATCAGGATCACGCTGCCGATGATTTGAAGGATGTTGACGTGGTCGGCGATGAATTCGGTCACGAGCGAGATGCCCAGACCAACCAACAGGCAGTAGAACAAGTCGCTGGCGGCAGCACCCACACCGGTGAAAAACCCCGAGTTACGCCCCTTGTTCAGGGTACGCTGGATGCATAGGATACCGATAGGTCCCATCGGTGCCGACAGGAAGATTCCAATCGACACACAACCGATTATTATGGATATAATTGTACCCACCTTTGGAGGTTCGTCACGTTACAACTTGCAAAGTTACTAAAAAGTCCCGATTGCGGATTACTAGTCGCTGGATTTTTTTAATCGCTTGTTCGCTAAATTGGCGTCAACGGATGATGGGCGGAAAGTAATTCTTGTGATTTGTGGACGTAGCGACAGCTCGCCTGGATTGGTGCCTGGGGCGCTTTCGGGTACTGTCATGCCTCGCGAGGCATAAAACTCCCGCCAGTAGTCGGTCACCTGCCCCGAGGCATCATGGAATGACATCGGCACTGGCTCAAAAACAAGAATGCCTTGAGAATCAACATAGTTGAGCTGAACTAGCTCGCTGCAATAGATGGCGCTGTCACCAGGCAGGAACAGGTCATCGTAGGGCTTTCCCACCATCATGAGGCATCGCTTGATCGATTTGGGGATATCCACATCGGCATTCACTCTGCAGATGAGCACGCCACCAGGGTTCTCGCACCAGAAAGTGTCGATGGGTGTAAGGCAAACGGCGGGCTTTTTTGCCTCGATGACATACAACAGTCCGTTGTCGCCACCGATGCGGTGGACAATGCCCACATGGTCAATGGGCATGTTTCCGGCTTCACAGGTGACATCGGTAATGGCATTTGGCGACTCGGCACGGCAAAAAAGCAGGTCACCTTCCTGCAGTTCCACTCCCGATAGAGTCATGGCATAGAATGCCGACAGTAACAAGCACAGAATTATTTTAATACCAGGTGATGCCATTGCTCATGCTGGAGTGCTTGTCATACTTCACGTCTTGCAGGATCGACGACTTGACGGCGATATGGAAATTGTAGCTCTTGTAGGGGCCCACAGGCACAAAGCTGGCACTCATCTCAAAGCAGTGCATCTGGCGCGAGATGGTGCAGTTCATGTAGGCAATCTTGTGGGTATCGAAGTTGTAGCTGGCCGATGCCGTGAATGACCAGTTCTTGGTTGGTCTGATGTTGGCATTGAGGCTCAGGTTCTGCGTCCACTTGCCGTTGTACTCCAGCTTGTCGTAGTTGAATGTTCCGTAGCCGTAGGCCAACGAGTAGTTCACGGTCAAGCTCCATGGGAAATCCCACTTGGCATAGCCGTCGATGAGTTCCAGGTCGGTGGTGGGACCGGAGCGGCCATCCTCTGACTCCTCGTTTTGTTCATCGTCACGGTCACGGGCGTTACGCTGTGACTGGTTTTTCTCGTCTTGTGACTTGGTCTTGTCTCGCTTGCGCTTGAAGGTGTCGTTATTGAAGGTATAGGAGAACGAGGTACCGGTGCTCGACAATCGTCCCCAACCGCCGCCGTTGAACAGGCGCAGCTTGTTAATGCGCACCGGGGTGCCGGCCGCGTTGAGTCCATACTTGTACACGTCCCATGTCGCACTCAGGTTGAGGTTGAAACCCTTGGTGATGCGCAGCATGATGCTGGTGTTGAGGTTACTCCACTTGAGTGAGTCGGCAGCCAGGTTGCACGACTGGGACAAGGTGAAGTTCTCGATGAGCGATATCTTCTTGAAGCCAGTGCTGTCGTTATCGCTCTTGATTTTGGCCTCCAGGTTATTGGCGATGTTGAACGAGATGGTTCCCGACTTGTGCTCGGGAGCATTGCCGAACATCCCGTGCTGGAAATAGCTATAGCGTGAATGGTGCGCTTTGCCGTTCTGGTCCTCATAATCAAGATTGCCGTAGTAGCCCCAGAACGGAGCGCCGAATTCGGGCGCCGCCGAGAACGTGATGCTGGGCGTCATCACATGGCGCACCATCTGCAGTTTCTCCCCCAGTTTGCCCAGGAATTTCATGGGCTTGAAGAAGCCGTAAACCTTGGTGCTCAGTGTCACGCCGAAGTTGAAGTCAAAGATGTTGTAGAAACCATAGGTCGTATCCCTTACCACAGCACTGGCGTTGGGGTCCCACTGCTGACGTATCTTGCTGGTGTACATGCGGTCGTTCAACGTCAGCGACGGTGTGATGTTGAAGTACTTGAACACGTTGAAGGTGGCCTGCACAGGTATGGTATGGCTCATGCCGTTGCGCCAGTCCTTGATCAGGCTCTTGTGCAGGAACTCGTCCTGCTTGGCGGTCAAGGAGTTCTGGAAACGTCCTGAGTAGCTCACCTTGATTTTCTCGTACCATCGTTCGTCGCCCACGGCATGCTTGCGCTTGAAGGGTGCCATCTGGGTCATGTTGATGGTCAGGTTGGGGAACGAAACGGTAATCGTCGAGTCGGCAGTGCGCTGTGACACGTTGGCATTGGTCGAGAAGGTCCAACGGCTGTTGGGAATCTTGTAAGTCAGGTTCACCGTGCTGCTCTTGGTGTTCTCGGTGAACGCGTTGGTGTAGTAGGTGTTGAGGCTATTGCGCGAATAACCCGTTGTGGCAAAATTCACGCTTGCCGAGAACGTCAGGTAGGGATTAGCCTTCTGGTTCTGGCTGTGGCTCCACAAGACCTGGAAGTTCTTCATCTTGTTGTAGTCGGGATCGCCCTTCTGTCCCGTCACCGTCGTCAGGTAGTTGATGCTCACTGAACCCGAGAACTTGTAGCGCTTGGCATAGGACGACTGTGCCGACAGACCCCATGAGCCGCGTGTGTAGATTTCGCCTGTGAGCGCCAGATCGGCATGCTGGCCCAATGCCAGGTAATAGCCGCCATTGCGCAGGTAGAAACCTCGATTATAGTCCTCGCCGACGGTGGGTACCAGGATACCGCTCTGGTATTTCTCGCTGAAGGGGAAGTAGCCGAAGGGCACCGCAATGGGCAACGGCAGGTCTTCAAGCACCATGTAGGCTGGGCCCGTCACCACGTTGCTCTTGGGCTTGACTTTGGCTTTGGTCAGCTGGAAGTAGAAATGCGGGTGTTCGTGGTCATCACAGGTGGTATATTTTCCGTCCTTGATGTAATAGTAGTCGTCCTCGGTCTTCTTGGTGATGCCACCGGTCAGGTAGCCCTCGCCTTGTTCGGTGACGATGTCGGTGATGTAGCCGCGCTTGGTCTTGAAGTTGTATTTCATCACGCGCGACTCATACTCGCCGCTCTGATCCTTGAACACGGGCTTGCCGTTGATCTCACCCACACTGTCAAGAACACCGATGGCATGCACCTGGCTGCTGTCCATGTCCATGCTGATTTGGGCCGCCGTCAGGTCAATGTCGCCATACACGACCTTGGTGTTGCCGTACATCGTGGCATGGCTCCTGCCAAGCAGAATCACGCTGTCCTTGGCATTGAACTCCACAACATGGTCCAGATCCACCCGCTCGCGAACAAAGCGGCTCGTGTCGCGCGCAGCGCCAGTGCCCTGCTTTGTCACCGCCTGTGTGACGGTTGTGTCGCCCTCACTGTTGACAATAGAGTCCACCATCTGCGTCAGGTCGAGCGCATTACCGTTCACTTGACCATGCGACAAACCCGGCAGCAGCATGAATGCTGCCACCATCGCCAGGATGATATGAAGTGTCTTCTTCGTCAAAATAGAGCTATCAAACGGCAAAATTACTTATTTTTTATGCAAGGTGCGCCACTTAGCAGGGATTTATTGTCAAGAATTGTGCCAAATTTGATTTTTTTAGCATCCCCCGCCCCATGGAACAAAGAATGAAGCAGCTGCAGAGAATCAAAATCCAACCTGAGTATGGGAAAACCTCAAAATTATTTTGGCTTTTCTCGTGAGTTTTCGTAAATTTGCAGGTTGTTATGTTTCGTGCAATGCGGACAATCATGTGATGTCCCGTTTCCCGGATGTAACGATTTACTTTACTATCAACTATTCACTAATGACTATATTATATGTATAACGTCAAGTCTATCCATGCCGATGAATTTATCGATGATAGCGAGATTCTGGAAACGCTCGCCTATGCCGAGAAAAACAAGAGTAACCGTGCTCTGATCGAGGCGATTATCGATAAGGCTGCCCTGTGCAAGGGCCTTACACACCGCGAGGCTGCCGTGCTGCTCGACTGTGACCAGCCCGACCTGATTGAACGTTACGAGCAATTGGCGCGTGAAGTGAAGACGCGCTTCTATGGCAACCGCATCGTGATGTTCGCCCCGCTGTATTTGTCCAACTATTGCATCAACGGGTGCGTCTATTGTCCCTACCATGCCAAGAATAAGACCATTCCCCGCAAGAAACTCAGCCAGGACGAGATCCGTGCCGAGGTAGAGGCACTGGTCAAGATGGGCCACAAGCGCATCGCCCTGGAAGCAGGTGAGCACCCCGTGATGAACCCGCTGGAGTATATCCTGGAGTCCATCCACACGATCTATAGCACCAAGGTGGGCAATGGCGAAATCCGTCGATTGAACGTCAACATTGCCGCTACCGAGGTCGAGGCCTACGAGAAGCTGAAAGCGGCAGGCATCGGTACCTATATCCTGTTCCAGGAAACCTATAACCGCAAGAACTACGAGGCCCTGCATCCCACGGGCCCCAAGAGCAACTATTGCTACCACACCGAGGCTATGGACCGCGCTCAATTGGGTGGCTGTGACGATGTGGGCATCGGTGTGCTCTATGGTCTGACGACTTACCGCTACGACTTTGTGGGCCTGCTGATGCATGCCGAGCATCTTGAGGCTCGTTTCGGCGTGGGACCGCACACCATCAGTGTGCCGCGCATCTGCCCTGCTGAGGACATCACCCTCGACGAGTTCCCCGATGTGCTTCCCGACGACATCTTCTGCCGCATCATCGCCGTCATCCGCTTGGCTGTGCCCTACACCGGCATGATCATCTCTACCCGCGAGAGCCAGAGCGTGCGTGCCAAGGTGCTTGACCTGGGTGTGTCACAGATCAGCGGCGGCAGCCGCACCAGCGTGGGTGGCTACACTACCGTCGAGCGCCATGACGAGACGGCACAGTTCGACGTGAGCGACACCCGCACCCTCGACGAGGTCATCAACTGGCTGCTCTCCATCGGCTACCTGCCCAGTTTCTGCACCGCCTGCTACCGTTCGGGACGCACTGGCGACCGTTTCATGGAACTGTGCAAGGCTGGTAAGATTGGCGACATCTGCACGCCCAATGCACTGATGACGCTCAAGGAGTACCTCATGGACTTTGCCAGCGAGGACACCGTTGCCAAGGGCAATGCCCTCATCGAGAAAGAGTTGGCCAAGATCAAAAACGCCCGTGTGCGTGAGATTGCTGCCCAGCACATCAACGACATTGCTGGCGGTCAACGAGACTTCTACTTCTAAGTTTTAATAACAGAAACATCAAGAAATACAACAAAACAAATAAACTAAATCGTTATTCTGTATTTGTTGTATTTCTTGTTATATATGTAATTGGCTGTGAACGGATTAAACAATACCCCGAGGAGTGAACGGTTGCACATTGCGTTGTTTGGTCGGCGCAATGCGGGCAAGTCTTCGCTCATCAATGCACTCACGGGACAGCAGATTGCCATCGTGAGCGATGTGGCTGGAACTACGACCGACCCGGTGAGCAAATCGATGGAAATTCTGCCATTGGGCCCGTGTGTGCTGATCGACACGGCTGGATTTGACGACTCGGGCGCTGTGGGAGACCTGCGCACCGAGCGCACCCGCGAAGTCATCAAGCAGACCGACATCGCCATTCTTGTCACCGACGGCACCACGCTCGACGACGAGGTGGCATGGGCCACACTGCTCAAGCAGGCCAACGTACCCTATGTTGCTGCGTTGAATAAGGTGGATTTGATGCCTGAAGTGCCCTCTACCCTACTCACTGACATGGCCAAGCGGCTGGGTTGTGACGTCATTCCCGTCAGTGCCATGAACGGAACGGGACTCGATGTGCTGCGTAACACGCTTGCTGGGCTGATGCCCGAGAGCGGTAAGCAGTCCCTCACTGGCAATCTTGCCCAGGCAGGTGATACCGTGTTGCTGGTGATGCCACAAGACCCGCAGGCCCCTAAAGGCCGTCTCATCCTGCCCCAGGTGCAGACTTTGCGCGACCTGATGGATAAAGGTTGCATTGCCATCTGCTGCACAACCGAGGACATTGACAGTGCGTTGTCAAGTCTGCACGAACCGCCTCACTTGATCATCACTGATTCCCAAGTGTTTGACATTGTTGAGAAGAAAAAGCCCGAGGGCACTCTGCTCACCTCATTCTCAGTGCTCATGGCGGCCCACAAGGGCGATGCCCGTTTCTTTGTCAGGAGTGCCATGGCCATTGATCGGCTGACCGAACAGTCGCGTGTGCTTATTGCCGAGGCTTGCACCCATGCCCCTCTGGCCGAGGACATTGGGCGCGAAAAGATTCCCCGCATGCTGCGCCAGCGTGTGGGACAGGGATTGACGGTGGATATTGTGGCTGGAAAGGATTTTCCGCCTGACGTGACGAGCTATGATCTGGTCATCCATTGCGGTGGCTGCATGTTCAATCGCAAGTTCATGCTCTCTCGTGTGGAGCAATGCCGGCGTCAAGGCACACCGATGACTAACTACGGCATCACCATTGCCCATATTAAGGGCATCCTAGGGAAGGTGTCACTGCCGTAAACAGCCGTTCTTTATAGGATCGATTTATCGCGATATTTGGTATGAAGGAGTTCGTGGGCCTTGCCGTGAAGGGGCTCACCAAGGAATTCACGATATAAGCGCTGGATGACGGGATTCTCGTGGCTCTTGCGCAGCTTCTTGCCGACGTCCTCGCTGTAAATGGCTCGTTGGCGCGCTTTAATCACCTCGATATCGCCATGGTGATAGGGCTGTCCTGTGCCACCGATGCAGCCACCGGGACACGCCATGACCTCAATAACGTGATAATCAAATTCGCCTGCACGCAGTTTATCCATCACGATGCGTGCATTGGCCAACGTGTTGACAACACAGACTTTCAAGTCAAATCCGTTGAGATCGATTGTCGCTTCACGGATACCGTCGAGACCACGCACCTGCTCAAACTCGATGTGCGGAAGCGTCTTACCCGTAAACTCTTCATAGACTGTGCGCAGCACAGCTTCCATCACGCCACCCGTTGTGCCAAAAATTGCACCGGCTCCTGAAGGGTCACCCAGTGGCATATCAAATTCCGTGTCTCGCAATCGCTCAAAGTTGATGTTCATCCGTCGAATCAACTCGGCCAACTCAATAGTAGTAATCGAATAGTCCACATCAGGCGTGCCCTCGTTGATGAACTCGTCGCGAGCACACTCATACTTCTTGGAGATACATGGCATGACCGAAACGACCACAAGATTCTCACGAGGAATACCCATGCGTTGAGCCCAGTAAGTCTTGAGGACAGCACCAAGCATCTGGGCGGGAGACTTGCAGGTCGAGGGGTATTCACGCAAGTCAGGATACTCATTCTCGTAGAAATTCACCCAAGCGGGGCAACATGATGTGGTAATGGGAATCTTGACATTGCGATCACCGGCAATGAACTTCCTCAAGCGGTCAACTACCTCGGCTGCTTCTTCCATGATCGTGATATCGGCACCAAAGTCGGTATCAAACACGTAATCAACACCAATCTTGCGCAGCGCCGTGATCATCTTGCCTGTAACGATGGTACCGGGGGGCATGCCGAACTCCTCGCCTAGCGCGTAGCGTACTGCCGGAGCCGTCTGAGCTACGACAATTTTGTCGGGGTCAGCCACATCGACCAGCAGGTCTTCCACATAATTGCGTTCACACAAAGCGCCCACAGGACCATGAATGGCATCAAAACGGCACTTGGTTGTACAATGCCCGCAACAGGTGCATTTATATGGATTGATGAGATGGGGGTGCCTCAAGTCTCCAACGATAGCGCTACTTGGGCAATTGCGTTTACAGGCGCTACATCCCTTGCATTTCTCAGGCGATATTTCATAAGACAGTACCGACAGGAATTTCTTGCCACCGATCTCATAGATGTAGTCATGCAACATGGCGTCCATCGACAACTGTTTGGGATAGGAACTCCAGTGCTTGGAGTCATCCATCAGTTGGTGGGCGGTGAAATCCACATATTGTAGTCTGTCAAGCAATTTGCCGTCAATGATGTGTGTCTTGACGATATCTTCTACATCCTCGGGACGCACATGCACGTAGGTCGTGTTGTCGGGCATAATCCTGACGATGGGTCCCTTGGCACAAAAGCCAAAACAACCTGTTGCCACGACATCCACACGGCTGCCAAGTTCATACTCAGCAATAACCCTAATAAATCTGTCAATGATTTTCAAGCTGCCCGATTCATAGCAAGATGAGCCGCAGCAGCACAGGACTTGGATATGCTGGTTTGCGATCAGACCGTAAGCCTCCGAGGCATTGTCTGATTGTACGTTTTCATTCGTCTTGTTTGATGCGTCGTTAAGTTGAGAATCCATTGACAATAAACCGGTTAATAGTTCTAGGGCTTGGAATTATGCAGGATTTCCATACAAATCCATTGACAAAATTACTTGTTTTCAGCCAATCTTGCAAAAAATGGATATAAGAATATTTTATATGTGTAATAAATAAAGAGCAGGAGGCCTCATGAGATGGCCTCCTGCTCTTTATGAATGATTGTTCTGGATCAATCCTGTGCAGATACGTTCTCGAGGATCTGGCGAACGTCCTTGACGTCGAGACGGCCATAGACGTGCTCACCAATCATGACAACGGGAGCAAGACCACAGGCGCCCACGCAACGCAGGCAGTCGAGGGAGAACTTGCCGTCGGGGGTAGTTTCACCTACCTCAATGCCCAAGATGCGCTTGATCTCTTCAAGCAGACGCTCTGAGCCGCGTACGTAGCAAGCGGTACCCAGGCAGACTGAAATCGGGTGCTTGCCCTTGGGGGTCATGGTGAAGAACGAGTAGAACGTCACCACGCCATAGACCTTGGAAGCAGGCACGCCCAGCTTGCGGGCGATGATGCGCTGCATCTCCTCGGGCAGATAGCCGTGAAGAGCCTGGCACTCGTGCAGCACGTTGATCAGTTCACCGGGCTTGTTGCCGTGCTTGTCGCAGATTTCCTCAACCTGTTGAACAACGGTACACGCCAGCTTGATTTCTTCTTTCTTCTTCATATCGTTATTGATGTTTTGATTCGAAATTAGTGAATGGATTTATCAAAGTAATGCGTGTGAAGCAGGTGGTGAGACTTCTCGCCACAGGGCTCGCCCAGGAATTCCTTGTAGAGCTTCTGGATGTCGGGGTTCTCGTGGCTCTTGCGCAATGCCTTGCCCTCGTCCTCGCGGTAAACGGCAGCGGCACGTGCCTTGAGAATCTCGATGTTGCCATGGTGGTAGGGCTGACCAGCGCCGCCGATGCAACCACCGGGACATGCCATCACCTCAACCACGTGGTAGTTGAGCTTACCGGCACGCAGGGCATCCATCACCTTGCGGGCATTGCTCAGCGTGTGAGCCACACAGACTTTCAGCTCAAAGCCGTTGAGGTCGATCGTAGCCTCCTTGATGCCCTCGAAACCGCGCACTTCGTTGAACTCGAGGTGAGGCAGGGTCTTGCCGGTGTGTACCTCATAGACGGTACGCAATGCAGCCTCCATCACACCACCAGTGATGCCGAAGATGGCACCAGCACCGGTCGATTCACCGAGGGGCGAGTCAAAGTCGCTGTCAGGCAGGTTAACGAAGTCGATATTGGCACGCTTGATCAGGCGACCCAGCTCACGGGTTGAGATGCTGTAATCCACGTCGGGATTGCCATCCACCTTGAACTCGTCACGGCCGGCCTCATACTTCTTGGCCAAGCAGGGCATGATGGAAACAACCACGAGCTTCTCGCGGGGGATACCCATCTTCTCAGCCCAATAAGTCTTGGCAATAGCACCAAACATCTGGGCGGGCGACTTGGCAGTCGAAGGATAGTCAAGCAGGTCGGGATACTCGTGCTCGTAGAAGTTCACCCATGCAGGGCAGCACGAAGTCATAATCGGCAGCTTCACGTCCTTATCGCCAGCAAGGAACTTGTTGAGGCGTTGCAGGATCTCGGTGCCTTCCTCCATGATGGTAAGGTCGGCAGCGAAGTCGGTGTCAAATGCATAGTCAAAGCCAAGGTCACGCAGAGCGGTAGCCATCTTGCCCGTTACAATCGTACCAGGCTTCATGCCGAATTCCTCGCCAAGAGCGAAGCGCACTGCGGGAGCGGGCTGAGCCACAACCACTTTGTCGGGATTGGTGAGGTCGTCCATGAGCTGGTTGGTGTAGTCATGTTCGGTGAGCGCACCGGTAGGACAAACAGCAACACACTGACCGCAATAGGTACAGTTGGTGTCCACAAACATCTTGTCGAAGGTGGGAGCGATGGTGGTGTTGAAACCACGGCGGATAGCGCTCAGCACGCCTACCGACTGCACATTGTTGCAGACGCTCTCGCAACGGCGGCAGTAAACGCACTTCTCCATGTTGCGCGAGATGGCGGGGGTGAGTTCCTGTTTACGCTCGCTCTGTTCGCCACCATTATAAGGCATCTGACGGATGTTGAAACGCATTACCAGGCGCTGCAACTCGCAATCACTGCACTTGGGGCAGGTCAAGCAATCGTTGGGATGGTCGCTGAGCATGAGCTCGGCAACGGTCTTGCGGGCGCGGATAACGCGGGCGCTGTTGGTGTGAACCACCATGCCCGGAGTCACGCGGGTAGCGCAGGCGGGGGCCAGATTGCGGCGGCCTTCGATCTCCACAACACAAATGCGGCACGAAGCGGGCATGTTCTGCACACAGGTGCCCTCCAGATCAATGTGGCACAAGGTGGGAATGCTGATGCCAACGGTCTTGGCGGCATCGAGCAGCATGGTCCCTGCGGGAACATTTACCTCGTGTTTATCAATCGTCAAAGTGATCATATTCTTTTCTTCCATGATGCTATCGAAATTTAATAAACCGAGATGGCGTCGAAGCGGCAGTTAGACTTACACATACCGCAGCGGATGCACTCGAAGGGGTTAATAATGTGAGGTTTACGAACATCGCCCATGATGGCGTTGGCGGGGCACTTGCGGGCGCAGGCGCCGCAACCCTTACACTTGGAGGCTTCAATGCTGTAGGTCACGAGGGCCTTGCACTGCTTAGCACGGCAGGTGTGCTGTTTCACGTGCTCCACATATTCGTCCCAGAAGTTGTTGATAGTCGATAACACAGGATTGGGAGAAGTCTGGCCGAGACCGCACAGGGCGGTGTCCTTAATGATCTCGCCCAGCTCTTTGAGGCGGTCAAGGTCTTCCATAGTGCCCTTGCCCTCGGTGATGCGGGTAAGGATCTCCAGCATTCGCTTGTTGCCGATACGGCAGGGCGTGCACTTACCGCAGCTCTCGTCGCAAGTGAACTCGAGGTAGAACTTAGCCACACTTACCATACAGTCGTCCTCGTCCATGACAATCATACCACCAGAGCCCATCATCGAACCCGATGCAGCCAGGTGCTCATAGTCAATGGGAGTGTCAAGGTGCTTCTGCGTCAAGCAGCCACCCGAAGGACCACCGGTCTGAACGGCCTTAAACTCCTTACCGTTCTTCACGCCACCGCCGATGTCGTAGATGATCTCACGCAGGGTGGTGCCCATGGGAACCTCGATAAGGCCCACATTATTAATCTTACCAGCCAGAGCGAATACCTTGGTACCCTTGCTCTTCTCGGTACCGATCGAAGCGAACCAATCAGCGCCCTTGGTCAGAATGATGGGCACGTTGGCCAGCGTCTCAACGTTGTTCACGTTGGTGGGCTTCATGTTGTAACCGGCTTCGGCAGGGAAAGGAGGCTTCAAGGTGGGCTCACCGCGCTTGCCTTCCATCGAGTGGATAAGGGCGGTTTCCTCACCGCAGACAAATGCACCTGCACCGTAACGGATCTCGATATCAAAGTCGAAGTCCGTACCCAGGATGCTCTTGCCGAGCAGACCATATTCGCGAGCCTGCTGGATAGCGATCTTCAGGCGGTTAACGGCGAGGGGATACTCGGCGCGGATGTAGATCAGACCCTTGTGGGAGTTGATGCAGTAACCGCAGACGGTCATGGCCTCGATGACCGAGTTGGGGTCACCCTCCATGATGGAGCGGTCCATGAATGCACCGGGGTCACCCTCATCAGCATTGCAGACCACATATTTCTCGTCAGCGTCATAGCCACGGGCAAAGCCCCACTTCATACCGGTGGGGAAGCCAGCGCCACCACGGCCGCGCAGACCCGAAGCCTTGATGATCTCAATCACCTCTTCAGGAGTCTGGTTCAGCAGAGCGTTGGCGATACCCTGATAACCGTCGCGGGCGATGTACTCCTCGATGTTCTCGGGGTCAATCAGACCGCAGTTACGCAGGGCGATACGCATCTGCTTGCGGTAGAAGTCCATGTGCTTGCTGTCGCTTACAGTCTTGTTGGTCTTGGGGTCAACATAGAGCAGACGCTCCACGCGGCGACCACCAATGATGTGCTCCTTAATGATTTCGGCAGCATCTTCGGGCTTCACCTGGGTGTAGAAAGTGTTGTCGGGCATCACCTTCACAATGGGGCCCTTCTCGCAGAAACCGAAGCAACCCGTGGTGATGACATCCACCTTGTCGGCGATACCGTTCTCCTCGAGAGCGGCTTTCAGGTTGTCAACGATTTTGTGGCTGTAGGATGCCTTACAACCGGTACCACCGCAGCACAGCACCTGCAGATGCTCGGCTCCCGTTGCAAGACCACAACACTGCTCTGACGACTGGTCAGAACTTTCCTCGCGCAGCGCTAACGCCTGTTGAGCGCGCTTCCTCAAATTGTTGAGGTCGTTAATAGAAAGTATTTTCACGTTGTAGAAATGAATTAGTTATTAGTTGAGATTATTTGTTTATGTTCGGTTTTCGGGGTGTAAAATTACTCCGATTTTTTCAATTACGGAAATATTTCGACAAATATTTATACAAACAAAGCAAAATCGGCCTAAAATAGGGGGTAAACCGATGGAAATACCCTCTATATACCCCTTTGTGATGGGGATAAAAATTGCCGACACCCTGCAAAGCAGGATGCCGGCAATAGCGGGTTGATTTAGATTGGGATACGGTTTACTCCTCAGTCTTGGGAGTCTCGTCCTTGCTCTCGTTCTTCTCGAGCTGGGCCTTTAGGGCTGCCAGGTCGGTAACGTCACCGAGGGTGGTCTTCTCCACCTGAGGTGCTGCGGGAGCGGCATCAGCAGCAGGCTTGCTGGCGGCAGACTGACGACGGGCCTTGCGGGCCTCGTTGCGCTGCTCATCCTCAAAGATGCGGCTGTGCGACAGGATGATGTGCTTGCTGTCCTTGTTGAAGTCGATAACCTTGAACATCAGGGTCTCACCCTGCTTGGCCTGGGTACCGTCTTCCTTGGTCAGGTGCTTGGGAGTTGCAAAGCCCTCAACGCCGTAGGGGTCCAGACGGATCTGGCCACCACGCTCGGTGAGCTCGCTGATAGTACCCTCGTGCACGCTGCCACGGGTGAAGATGGTCTCGTAGGTCTCCCAGGGGTTCTCCTCGAGCTGCTTGTGGCCGAGGCTCAGGCGACGGTTCTCCTTGTCGATGTCGAGAACGACAACGTCGATGGGAGCATCTACCTTGGTGAACTCGCTCGGGTGCTTGATCTTCTTGGTCCAGGACAGGTCGCTGATGTGAATCAGACCCTCAACGCCCTCTTCCATCTCAACAAAGATACCGAAGTTGGTGAAGTTGCGCACCTTGGCGGTGTGCTTGCTGCCAACGGGGTACTTCTCCTCGATGGTGTCCCAAGGATCGTTGGTGAGCTGCTTGATACCAAGCGACATCTTGCGGTCCTCGCGGTCCAGAGCCAGGATAACGGCCTCGACCTCGTCGCCCACCTTCATAAAGTCCTGTGCAGGACGCAGGCGCTGTGACCAACTCATCTCGCTCACGTGAATCAGGCCCTCAACACCGGGAGCCACCTCAACAAATGCACCGTAGTCGTACATAACGACAACTTTGCCCTTGATGTGGTCACCCACCTTGAGGTCGGGATCCAGAGCATCCCAGGGATGCGGCTGAAGTTGCTTCA
>JAEEGJ010009531.1_pt1 | contig 25906 bp, 8 predicted proteins | sample 8958761 | NCBI WGS metagenome assembly JAEEGJ01 (sample SAMN16246546, study PRJNA631951) | gut metagenome | biome: gut microbiome; feature: rumen; material: RS-attached | host: Bos | place: Iran: Karaj | collected 2018-10 | reverse complement strand
AAGCGCAGCGGCGAGCGTGAGCCGTTCCAGCGCGAAAAATTGCAACGTGGCATTATGAACTCCTGCAAAAAGCGCCCGGTGTCCATAGACGATATCGAACAGCTTGTGACGCGCGTGGAAAATTCGTTGCAGATGTCGGAAGGCTTTGAAGTGAGCTATGATCAGATAGGCAACCTCGTGATGCAGGAACTCAAAAAGCTTGACGCTGTGGCGTATGTGCGTTTCGCCTCCATCTATCGCGAATTCAAGGAAGTGGGCGAGTTCGTGGATCAGATCAAGACTCTTGATAAATAGAGCGGCGCAGAGCGCCTTTGAGGTTTGGGCTCGCTACGCTTTGGGGTATGAGCGATATTATTTCTGCAATAAAAAGCTATCTTTAAATTAAATCTCATACCTCAGAGGGAGCCGGAGGCGACCGTGCTCATACCTCATAGCTGCAGTTTCTTATGAATTATAAATACTCCGATCTTTTAAAATCTGCATTATCCAAGCGCGCACCGTTATTTGATGTAACGGATGCTTTGCGCATTGTGAATGGTGCTGCTGACGGTTTCCCGGGACTTACGATTGACAAGTTCGGCGATCGATACCAGATGCAGTTTTTTGGACCGGAGCTTTTGACGAGCAAGACTGAAATTGTCGATGCTTTGGTCGCTCTTTTCAATCCTGTTTGCGTTGTGACAAAGGAACGCCTTTCAAGTTCAGGGCGTTCGCTCGAAAACGCTCCGATGGATGTTGTGGTTGGTTTGCGAGAAGATGCCGTGGGGACCGTTCGTGAGGGCAATGCCAATTTTCATGTGGACTTGCTCGATACGATCAATCCGGGGCTTTTCCTCGACATGCGTCACGTGCGCCTCGAAGTCGAAGAACGCTTCCGCGCCATGTCCGGCGCATCTCCGGCGCATCTCGCTGACTTGGCGAATCTCGAAAATTCCGCGCAAACCGGCCTCCGTTTTTTGAACTTGTTCAGCTATACGTGCAGTTTTTCTGTGCACGCCCGTCTAGGTGGTGCTGCGGTTGCTACAAACGCCGATATCAGCGGCAAGATTCTCGACAAGGGCCGTGAAAATTATGCCTTAAACGGCCTTGATTTGCGCCCAGGAGAGTTCTTCCGCGGTAATGCTATCGAGTATGTGCATTGGGCACAAAAGAAGGGACTCCGCTTTGACGGTATCGTGCTTGACCCGCCGAGCTTTGCGCGTTTCAAGGGCTTTAACTTTAACGTGCGTGAACACCTGATGCCGCTCGTTGCCGACTGCGCGACGCTTTTAAATTCCGGCGGATTTTTCATGGTGAGTTCCAACTACAGTGAGTTTAACTTGTCCGCTTTTGCCCGTGATGTTCTCGCGGCAGTTTCGTCCGTGCATCCAAACGCAAAAACGTCTTGGAAAAAATCCCAAGACGTAGACTTTGTCGGTAGCGGTTCTACAAAAGATTCTTGCTTAGTCGCGACTCTCGTAGAAGTGTAAACTGCGCGATTCTTGACTGCGCTAGTCCTCGCCGCCGTCCATTTCAATTTTAAGTTCTTTGAGCTTGCGCCAGAGTGTAGCACGACTAATGCCGAGCTTCTTGCAGACTTCAGTCTTGTTGCCTTTGCAAATGCTTAAGGCATGCAGAATGTGCCTGCGTTCCATCTCGTCGAGCGAAAGAATTTCTTCTTCTTCGGGCATCGGATTATGCGTGATGAACTTTGTCGGGTTGTGCGTCAGAAGTCCTGCGCTATCCGTCTTGCCTGAAATCGGTTCAAAGTGAATCGTCTTCCCGAGCGGATTCTCGGCAGACTTTTCTTCTTCCTCGACTTCCTCGACAATGTCGCGAGCGGTTTTATCGTAAGCAGGCTCGCTGGCACTATCTTTATTGCCCACAGCATCCTTGATATGCGGAATCGCAACCGTCTTTTCGCGGGCTTCGACCTGCACGTATTCCGGCAAGTCTTCGAGCTTGATGATTCCACCTTCAGAAAGCACGATCGCATGCTCCATGATGTTTTCAAGTTCGCGAATGTTACCGGGGTAGGGGTACTTTGTCAAAGCGTAAAGAGCCGCCGGTTCAAGGTCGTGGATTTCCTTGCCTTGCGCTTCCTTGTTCTTTAAGATAAAGTAACGGATTAAGTTCGGGATGACGGGCTTCCTGTCGCGGAGTGGCGGGAGCTGCAAGTGGAACGTGTTCAAGCGGTAATAAAGGTCTTCTCGGAATCGACCTTCGTGCATCGCCTGTTGCAAATTGCGGTTGGTAGCTGCAATAATGCGAATGTCCAAGTAGCGGGCTTCCGTTTCGCCCACGCGCCTGATTTCGTGACTTTGCAGAAAACGCAAAAGCTTCACTTGCGTTGCGAGAGACAGTTCGCCAACTTCATCGAGGAACAGCGTACCGCCATTGGCGGATTCGAACAGGCCCTTCTTGTCGGCTGTAGATCCTGTGTACGATCCCTTCTTGCTACCGAATAGTTCGCTTTCTACAAGGTTCTCGGGAATGGCTCCGCAGTTGACTGGCACAAACGGTTCGTTCGCGCGTTTGCTGTAGCGGTGGACGACGTTTGCCAAAAATTCCTTGCCCGAACCAGACTCGCCGGTTATAAGCAGGGTACTGTTGGTCGGTGCGACCTTATAAACGGTCTTTAAAATCTTGCGCATCTCGGGCGTGTCGCCGAGAAGGCTGTCCAACACCTGGGACTCCATGAGCTGCGTGTTGGACTTGTTTTGCTGTTGAGCTTGGATCTTGCTTGCCGTGCTCTCAAGGAGCGAAAGCGTGACCGGCTTTTTCAAGAAACTGCTTGCACCACGTGTAATGGCGCTAGCGGCTCCCTGCCAGTTGCGGTCATCGCACAGTACGAAAATTTCGACACCAGGCTGGCGTTCCTTCAAATAGCTGATCAAATCCATATTGTCGAGCATTAAAAAAGGAACCTCGATAAACGCAAGGTCTATCGACGTCTTTTTTATTAGCGGCATCAAAGTTTTTTCGTCGGAGCAGACCAGGAGGTTCGTTCCGGCAATAGACCAGTTCCGCTGTAGCTCCTCGACAAATTTCCGATCAAAATCAGCGATCAGGATATTCATCATTTATGCGCTATTACGAATGTGCTTTGATAATCTCGTCAACTTTGTTGCGAAGCAGCTGGAGATCCAGCGGCTTGCTGAAAATTGCGGCAACATCGAAGTGCTGCGCTGTTGCAAGGTAGTCTTCTGCAGATGTACGGCCACCACCGCTAATGGCGATTGTGCGGTCACTCATGCCCATGCGACGAAGATCAAGGACAACTTCAAATCCATCACCTTCCGGCATAATGATGTCGGTGATAATCACATCGTAGGTATTCTTCTGATAAAGGGACTTTGCTTTCTTACCGTTGCTAGCAGTATCGACAGTGTAACCTTTCAATTCCAAAGCAGACTTCAACATGAGGTTGAGCTGAGCGTCATCGTCAATGATGAGTATTGTAGACATTAAGCCTCCATTTTCTCGTTTCTTATAGACCAATATAGATTAAAAATAGTTCCTTCGCCCAAGGTTGTTTGAACTGTATAGCCCGCATTGCCTTCTTTTAGCAGTCTTAATGCTGACGACAAGCCCAAACCGAGTCCTTCACCCGGTGCCTTGGTCGTAAAGAACGGTGAAAAGATGCGTTCGAGGGTCGCCGTATCCATACCGGTGCCTGTATCCTCGACTGTGATTTTGGCATATGTGCCTGCATCGATTTGCGGGGCGTATGGCGTAATGAGCGGCTCTGTGAGCACTTCGCGTTTGAGGGCGATCGTGAGTGTGCCGCCGTTTTCCTTCATGGCGAAGATGGCGTTGTTTGCAAGGTTGCTGATAATGCGGTCGAGTGCCGATACGTTTCCGACAATGCGGATGTTCTTGTCGAGGTTGTCCGCTTTGACCTTTACGTTTGGCGGGAGCGTAATCCAGAGCTTCTTCACCACATCGTCGATAATCATGTATGGGGCAAATTCGGTAAGCTTGTCCTTTTCGGAAGTCTTTCCGCGAATCGTGTTCAGGAGTTCTTCGAGAGATTCCTTGCCGCGGGTGGCGGCCTTACGCGCTTCCTGAATGAACATGTAAGCCTGGTTGTCTTTATCGAGGACTTCGAGCGCGAGATCGCAGAACCCAATTTGTGAACCGAGAATGTTGTTGTAGTCGTGGGCAAAACCACCGCAGATGGTGCCCAGTTCTTCGAGCCTTGAATGGATGTGCTTTTGTTCTTGCAACATGTCGCGCTCTTTTTCAAGGCGCATTTCCTTGGTAATGTCGATTTTGATGCCGATGATTTTGTACGGCTTGCGAGGGGCCATGATCGGGATGAACATGTTGTTGAAAATCATGATATCCTTAGCAATCCCTTTGCGGACGGCCATGTTGTAGTCGTCCTGGTTCAAAATCTCGATGTCATCTTCTTCTTCGTTTTTGTCGTTGATTGTTTTCTTAATTCGTTCGTAAGAAATGAAACTTTGCGGTTCGCCTTCATTACGGGCTAGGAGTTCCTGTGGAAGAATCTTATTGTCTGGCTCGGATGTCTGTAGCATGTTTCCGCGACTTTTGATGTCTGTCTGGTTCTGTGTCATGAACACGCCTTGTTCGTTCTTGGACCAGAAGCGGAACGGCAGTGTACTGATAAGCGTATCCAGGAAGTACTTGCTTTCATCGACTTTCTTTTTCCAGATGTTCAGGCGTTCCTGGTAGCGGATCTGGTCAAGCTGGTACTCCTTGAACTGCTCGTCGCGAATCTTTATAATTTGTTGGTAATGCAGGGTGTTCGAAACATCGCTAAAGAATGCAACATTGTAGTTGGTTGTCAGCGATTGTCGAATTTCAAAAATCGAGACATTGAAAATATGGTCTTCGTTGTCGATTTTAACTCTTATTTTATTGTAGGTCGATTCTTTTGACGGATCGGTAATCTGCGGGAAAATCGAGGTCATTTTTTTATTGTGTAAAGCTTCTTGCGTTGTGCGCAGAATACTTAATGCGGCCGGGTTTGCAAGCTGGATTTCGCCTTTGTTGTTGTAGTACAAAAGTCCATCGACCATTCTGTCTTTTAATTTATCCAGAAACCACGAAGCGCTTTTGTTCTTGAATGAAACCGAAGTGAAGTATTGGCCTGAGAGTATTGCTAAAAATACCGAGATGAACTGAGTCCATTTCAGTATTTGGTCGTAATCAGTAAAATTTGTAGAAATAGGAATTATAAAGTCAAACAGTGTCGCCAGCATTATAAAAAACATGAAGCTGATCAACATGTAGATACTGACCTGGTGGGGGAGAGTCGTATCACTAGATTGCACTATATTGCGAAGAATGATATAACCTGTTACAACAATGTTGGGTACGACAAATATGCAGAATAGAAAACTGAAATAATAGAACATCGGCCTCTCGGCGAATGGTCTATATCCAAAAATGTTTAGGTTCGGGATAAAGTTTGGTTCTCTAATGAAAATGTAGGTTGAAACAATAACGGCAAGACCTCCGAAAATATTCAGGAGTTTCCAGCCGTTCTTCCGCTTTACCTTGAGACTTACTTCTGCAGTGTGGTGTACAGCATTTCCCAGTTGAATCCAGCCAAGTGCCGCGGCTCCGAATATGATTTGCCTTGCCGTAAAGGGCTTGGTTCCTGCAATAAAGTTTTCGCCGCTAAAGAATATATCGCCAATCAAGTTGCTCGCTTGCCAGAATATGCTGATAATCACCAGCTGGTGTATGGGGCGCGGGAGCTGCTTGACTGACGTCTTCTGCCCAAGCATTATGGGAAAATAGCATACGATGATTAGCGCGACAACAGATAACGCTATAACGTAAGGAGAACTTGAAAATAGACTTTCTTGCATATTTTCCCAGTGGCTTAAGCCGTTTTACTTTGTTCTCTTGATTCCGAATGTCTTTTTCTGTTCGAAGGATGTCTTTGTAGAGAAGTTCTGGACAAGCTTCTGATTGTTCTTTATTTCAGAGTTGCTCAAGTTGGGGGAGAACTTCGCTTCAATTTCAGCCTTGTAAATGTAAGCGCCTGTTCCGACAGCTCTGTCTTCATGGGTGCGGATGCCGGAAGGAGCCTTGTTTGCCCATTCGATCGCGAATACCACCTGGTTGTTTGCATCGAGGTACTGCTTCGGATTGACGTTGAACGATTGCTTGAATCGGTTGACATAGTTACCGAGGTTCGAGTATATCGGAATATTGAACTTGACAAGGAGATTTTCCCAAGCGCAATCGTCGCCGATAGATACACCACGGGGAACTGTGAGTTTCACATCAAATATGGCTCCGCCGATATCGGCAGAATCAATACCCGTTTGTGTTACTTGTCCCTTCTGGATCATGTCGAACTTGCCTGTTGCCGCATTCTTGATATAGAAACGCATTGCTTCGTTGGCTTCTACCTTGGTACGGTTCAGCGAATTCAAGTTGTTGATTGTTTCGCGGAGCTTCACGTCGAACTTGATTCTCGGAACGCCGTTTCCGTTGACCAGAACCCATGGCACTTCAAATTCAGGATAGTTGCCGTTAGCATCCTTGAATGTGCTTGTCATCATCGAACCCATTCTTACAAAGTCGCCTTCCATGACCGTTCCGGAAAGGTCATCCATGTAAATGAATGTGAGAATGGTGTTGTTTTGAGTGATGTTCCAAGAAGAGAAGCTGCCTTTGGTTGCATTGGACTGCTTTTCGCCTCGCTTGTGTCTAAAGTATTGCTGAGCCGTATCCGCAACAACCAGCGGTTCACTTGCGGTGATGGTCAATACGTCAGCTGAAGCTGTTTGGTTGATCTTTGCTGTCACAAAGACCGGACCCACCTTGTCTTCGGCGAGTACAGAATTTGTTTCGAGAGCGGCTCCTTTACCGAGGTATTGCGTGACAAGTCCTGCGTGTGCAAGGCTCTTTCCGCCAGGAACGGTTCCTTCGTAATTACCTGCGGTATTGCCAAAATTGAATGGCTTTTCAAGGTCGATAGAAAGATTTTCGCCATTAAAGACGAATTTGCTCTGTTCGACGGTGAGCGTTTCTGGCTTTGCCGTACCGAAGATTATTTCCAAAGTCTCTGGCGTGTGTGTGGCATCGAGTGGCTTTGCAAATGTCACATCGATATGGCTTGCGTAACCGTTTTGGTGCTTGTCTGTAATGACCGCATAGGTCATCGGGATCGGCAAGACCTTGAGCAGTATTTCGATCTTTTCTGGAGTGCAGAGACCTGCGACTCCGTTTCCGTTCAAGTCCGTAATCGTGCCTGCGGGGTTGAGCTGTCCCCACATGCCCGCTGTGACAAGAGAGCCGTTTCCTGCATCGAAGGCGATTTCAAAGTCCCAGATGTTCTTCGATTCGTTGTAAAGCTTTGCCGAAAGAACCGTAGGCGTTGTAGCCTGGGTGACGCCATCCTTAGCATAAAGAATGAGCGGGAAGCTTGTGCCTGGAGCAGAAATCGGTTCACTGAACTGCAAGTAGAGGTGATCTGTAGTTGCTGTATCTAGGCGTTCAAGGACCGTTGCTGATAGCAGTGCCGGCGGCATGCCGTCATAATAGGAATCTTCGACCGTTTTTACCTGACCCTGAACGTCGCTTGAAAGCGTGATTTTTCCAGTAGCGTTCGTAACAATGTCCTTGATATCGTCGAATTCGACAACGAGAGACTTGCCGTTCAACGATTTGACCTTATTCGTGGTGTATGACGTTCCTTCGTAGACAAACGAAATGCTTATGAACTTCTGGTTTTCGCCATATTCCGAAGAAAGGGTAATGTCCATTGCATCAGGAATGTTGTCGCAGTTCAAGTCAACAATCTTGGCGACATCGATAATCGGCCATGGCGGCAAATCCTCGATGACCAGTTCTGCGATTGCTGGCGAGTAAGAGTAATCCTTTGTATTGGGATGCTTTGCATAGATCTTTGTTGTCACTGCAATAGGTGAGCTTACGTAAATTGTGGCAACACCATCGTAAAGTGTAACGGTGTTGACCGGAATCGTTGCCGTCGGATCGGTGTAGAAGAGAACATTGGCATCGTCACTGACGAGTTCAACATTCAAAATCTTTTCGTCCTTGAGAACGTCCAGATTGCTGTCAAGGAGCGAAATCTGCACTTCGACAAACTTGTCCTTGTATCCTGTGATCTTGCTCTTGTCGAACACGAGATAACGCTTTTCAAGAGGCTTGGTAATGCTGTCGATTTCGACATTTGTACGGGCGATTGCGCATGCGCAGTCGTAAGGATTTTTTGTCTTTTGGTTTGCATTTCTGTTGTGCCAGCTGACCCATTCCATATAGTTGTTGCCGTAGGCGAGAGTCGTATCTACGCCAAAAAGGATGGAATCGGCTCGTTGTTCGATGGCCTTTTTGAACGGATAGGGGTTGCCATTCATTTCTACGGCGTCGAGGAGACCTGTCGGCTTAACGGTACTTGTTGCTTCGTATAACGTCTGTGCATCAACCTTTTCGACGGAATGGATCGGGGAGATGAATGGGCTTGAGAACGAAATATCGACCTTACGGATAATCTGAGGTCCGTCTTCTGGGGTGTAGTCAGGACCGTAGCCGTAAATGTGCTTGCCGTGGTAATAAACTGGAATGTAGGGGTCGCGTGTAAAGGCTATGACCGTATCACCGCGGTCATTTATTTCTAGTTGTTCTGATTCGCTGCCTTTGAAATAAGGCGCCATTTCTAGGTCTATGCCGTCAAATACTTCTGGGGCGTCTTCTCCCTTGTGGGCAATAAGCGACCAGCCGTTATTGAAGGCACTATATGTTGCATTGAGCCATTTTACATGGATAATAATTCTACCGGAAACGGCAAGCTTGCCGTTGACTTTGATGGGCATGTAATAGGCGCCTGTAGCATCGGCGGTGTTGGGGCCGAAGTCTATTTGTGGAGTACCTGAATATCTGCCGGTACCGTCATAGCTCATGCTGTTGTAGCTGACCGGTATTTCGAGCTTGTCGTTTGCGCCCAGATAAAAGCGAAGTTCAAAGTCTTCAAAGGCAGTCGTGTCGTTGTTGTCGATTTCAATAAGGAAAATGCTACAGTTCTGCCAGCCGTTTGTGGGATTGCATTTGTTTTCGTCCTGTAATGCGCTTGGCTTGACGTAAATATCGAGGTCGGCGTAGGTGGCGTATGCATCCGTCGTAAAAGAGTATTCTTCGGATTCAGCCGTTCCGGAATAAACTTTGAAGTAATAGGTCGTTCCCGGTTCGAGATTTGTGAGTTCAGCTTCATGGAAGAGCACGGCGCCGTCTTTTGCTGTGGCTGTTTCGGTGTAGTGGCCTTTTGCCTTGCCGAACTTTACAATGCCGTTCATGCGGTTGGAACTCCACCAGTAAATCTTTGCACTGCGGTGATCGACTTGGCAAATCGTGACTCCAGATATTTTCGTTTCTGTCGTCGTCATGGTGAACTGGTACCAGTTTCCATGGTTATCATCGGTGGTGATGTTTTGCTTAGTATCAATACCTTCGAGGAAGAAGTAGTAAGTCTGTCCCGGGGTAAGGCCGGTAAGCGTTATGCTTCCGCCCTTAGAGGCCGTCTTTTGCTGAACGGACTTTACGTTTGTTGCGCTAGTGGTAATGTCGTAGAATACTGTGACGAGGGCGACTTCGTTTGTTTCCCAGGTGATAATTGCGGTGGTATCCGATGTCGGAATGCCCATGATATTGCTGAAGAGCGGCCCTTCGTTGTCTGGCGGGAGCGTTTCTGCAAGGCTTTGTGCAGGCATCAAAAGCTGGACAGAGAAGTCAATGCATGTTTCTGTAGCGGTATAGTCTTCCCAGTCTTCAAGTAGCGGCTTGTCCGGAGCGCGTCCACCCATAAGGGCACCCTTCGGGCATTTGTACTTGTACGGCATGCTTCCGGCGTTGTAGCCGTCCGGGTTTGCAGCGCGGTTGTGGGGGTGGTTCGGATTCTTGTCGCCAGCACCCATCAAGAAGGAAATATCCCACGGGTTTGCGCCAAGGTTATAGTAAATGTTGTCAAGGGCGAGGTTCTTGTAAGCTTCTTTTTCTGGACCCGGAGGGAGAATTTCCGAGAGCATGAAAATGGCGTTTGCGGCTCCAAGATTGTAGCGGTTAAAGCCCCAGTCACTGGATGTCCATACAAGGTTGTAAGGCGGAACGGCTGTTACGCTTCCAAAACGGTTCGTGTAGATGTTCTTGGAACCTTCAGAGCCGTCATCTGTAAGGCGGCGGAGGGCGTTTGTCGTACGCTGCAAGAGTGTATCGCGTTCAAGTTCGTTGATGCCGTAGGACTTTGCGACGTCTGCATCCTTCAAGATGAGCTTTGCAAATGAGAAAAGCACATAGGAATGAACGTTTTCAAAGTCGGTCATCCATCCGCCTGGATAAAAGCCGCTTCTGAGACCGAGATAACCGGCCTTAAAATATGGACCTGCATCATTCGGTTCGTTGTTGTACATGTAGTTTGTGCTGTTGTCATTGATATCCATGTTCTTGTACAGGTCGTACTGGTACATGGTATCTTTTGTGGCATACCAAAGAGCAAGTGCTGCTGCAGCTGCGTCGTCGATCATGTTCGTTTCGCTAGAGCCACCCGGATAGAATCCTCCAAGTTCATCGGTCGTCTTGTAGGTGCCTTTTTTATAGGGAGATACGGGTCTCATCACTTTTTTATAGATGTCTTCGGCTGCATCCAGGAGCTTCTTTGCATACTCTGGTTCATAGACGCTCCAACCTACAGCAAAATAGGCGAGAGCGGCGGCATACATGCCGGACGCCGTTCCGATTCCCTTTGCGACGTGACGGTCAGGACCGCCTTTGGACTGCGGCTGTGCATCTTGCTTTTCAGGAACATCCCAGAACTGGTGGTCGGGATCTCCGACGGCGATGGAATGGTACATGTCGCCTTGATCGATAAGTCCGTCTGCCTTAGACGCTAAATAAAGCTTGTAGATATAGTCGGCACCGATTTTTGCTTCGTAGAGAATATCAGGATAGCCGTCAACAATGGTTGTGTCGTTATAGGATTTTCCGTAGCGGTCTTCAGCCTTGTCCTTGTAAACGAGGTATGTCGTTGCAAGAGCGTAGGCTGCATAGCTCAGCGTTTCTGAAACCTTGAAATGGTCTCCGCAGTCATGCCAGCCGCCCGTCAAATCGTGACCGATTTCGGAACCGTCTTTCAGGTGGCAGGGGCCGTGGAGCTGGGAATTTGTATTACCGCAGCGCTGGACGCCAAAGAACTTGAGCGCGTTTTCAAGAATGGCGTTATAGATAGAAGGATGAACATGGAATGTGGCCGAGGTGTCTTTTCCAACAACAAGGAAGTACTCGCCTGTTGTCGAAAGCGGCGTAAAGTCGGCTTTGTAAAGCGTCTCAGTTCCGGTTGTTGTCGTATCGCCGAACTGGTAGAGCGAAGCGCCGATCGATTTGAAGGCGCCACGAACCCAAATGGATGGCTTGGGATAGGTTCCAAGTTTCTCCAGGTTTCCACCACCGGGAACTTCCTTACCCGTATTAGCGTCGATCACCTTAAATGTCGTTTCCTTGGTGTCGGCAACGTAGGCGTATTTATTGTCCTGCGGCCTAAAGCCTGCCTGGTTGACGCGGATGGGGCGCCTGTTATAGACATTTAGGGAGTCCAGATATCGACGGTCGCAGTTGGTGCATGTTCTGTCGATGTTTGGAAGCTGTGCTGTAGCATGATCAATGCTAAGCAATGCTAGTAAGGTTATTGCGCTGAGTAGTTTTTTCATACTTCTATCTTTTGTTCAAAAAATAATGAAGCCGCCTGGATCGCCAAATCCAGGTGGCCTGTTTAAAAATTACTTCTTTCTCTTGAAGCCAAGAGTCTTGGTCTTGTTGTCGTTTGCCTTTTCGACTTTGTCTCCTACAGTCTTACATGATGCCTTGTAGTCGTTACTCGATTCATCGAATGTTGTAGCGCAGTAAGTCTGGGCCTTAAAGTCAAATTTCGCAATGTAGGCACCTGTTCCAATCTTGTTGCCCTTCTTGGAAACAGGGGCTTCGTTGTCCTTAGCCGCCCATTCCAAATTCAGCTTGAGAATGCCGTTATTGACGAGGTTACGTAACGAGGGCGAATTTTCCTTTGGAACATCAAGCGTGTACGTATTGATGTACTGGCCGAGATTGTCGTAGAGATCTGCTACAATCTTGAGGCTGAAATCGTACATGGGCTTACCGTCACGAGTTGTGAATCCTGCCGAAGGCATCGTCACTTCAATTTCGAAATTCGGACCGGAACCAACGTATGCGGCAGAATCAACCTGACCGATGAGCGAACCGTCGCGGCTGATGAAGTTGTACTTGCCGTTGGTGGTGGCAGATACAACGAATGCATCGTCCTTGAGGGTTTCGGGGCGGCTTGCGTAGGCGCCAGCCTTCGGTGTGGTAACAGGCTTTGACAGCGTCACCTTAAAGCGGATGTTGTCATCACCTGTGATACGGATGTAGGGGTTCGAATTCGTTGGGGCTATGTTGTTCTTGTCTGTATAGCTGGATCCAAGAATATCGGGAACGAGGCGAATCCTGTCACCGACATGTACGACATGGTCTTTTTCGTTGTAGATGAACACCGACGACTTACCCGTGCCTTGCGGTTTATCAGGAGGAATGTAGCCATCGCGTTCACGCTGGATGTATTTGCCTGCGGCACCCGTTTCAATGATGGTGAGCGCCTCAGACATGTTGACGGTCAGCATTCCCTTGACAAGGCGTGCAGAGGTGATGACTGGAGCGCATTTGTCGTACAACGTGTAGTCTGTCTCAAAGAATCCGCTTGCGGCACCCTTGAGCGGAGATACTGTACCGTTGCCGTCCTTGTCGCCATTTGTTGTACCGTAAGGATAAGCCTTGTCCTGCGGAATTGTGATTTCGATAATGCTATATGTATTAACGGAATCCTTAGTCGTAGAATCAGGCAGAATTACGGTGAATGGAGCCGAGACAGAGTCGCGGATGGTCCAGTAGGATTCCTTCGGCTTGATGACTCCGCCTGTTGTATCAGCCGTTGTTATGAATGTGCGCGTGATGCCCGGATCGCCCCAAACGGTTACGATGCTGTCGAATACATCCTTCGTCTTGAGCTTTCTTTCGAACATCATGTAGACGATGTCTGGAATGCCATCGCCTTCCAGGTCGATCATGTCTGCATGGTAAATCGGTACCGGACGGGAAATGAGCGTTATAGGTACAGACGGCTTGCAGCCAAACGGATCAATCTGGTTGAAGTTCTGGTCGGTGATTACAAAGCCGCCTGTCGTCCTTGGCGATGCTTTACCGCCTATTGGAACGAGGGATTGGTCGGCATTGCCGCTAATTACCATTTGCCAGCTCTTGCCGTTGTTTGTGGTTGTTGCCTTTCCAACGACAGTCGGCATGCCTGGTGCACCTGCCACCGTGAGCGGCCATTCGGTCTCGGACGAGAAAATAACCGGTTCAGAGAATGCGATCAAGATGGTGTCAAGTCCGCTTGTGTCGTCATCGGATTTCTCGAGAATGGAAACGCTTGTGAGCGTGGGGAGGATGCCGTCTGCGATTCTTGCGGTTTCCGCATTGGCCGTGCCATGATCTGCAATATATGTTGTGATCTTTCCAGAGGGGCTTGCGTTTACCGGAATCAAGGCCGTGTCAATGGCAATGATGATTTCGTTTAAGTCTACAAACTTTTTGGCATCGAGCGAAACCTTGACCGTATCGGACATTCCTTCGATAAAGTACCTGATGCTGTCAAGCGTGTAGTCTTCGACGAGCTTATTCGTAAGCACAATCTTCAGCTGATCAGCCTTATTGTCGCAGTCAGAATCGATGGCGAGAACCGTTTGCGGTGTGGGCACCTTTGTCTCGGCAAAGAACGTCTGCTGGGAAACATCGTCTTCATCGTCCGGGTCGGTGTAGATGACCTGGATTGTATCGCCTGCGAAGAACGAAATTTCGGAAGCCTGGTCTCTTGTTTCCTTGGAATGGTTGACGGCTTTGATCGGTCCACCGACAAAGTGTCCCGGATTGTTGGCGTCAGCCTTCAAAACAACTTTCAGGACATCGTTCTTTTTCTTGTTGATGACCTGGACTTCAACAGAGGTGGCCTTGCTCTTGATCTTGTCCTTGTCCATCAAGTCGATATAGAATGTCGTGCCTTCTGGATCTGCCGGGCTTACGATCGGGTTGCCCTGAGGATCCTTGATGATAAGTGTCGAAGCTGTTGCGTCGCCCTTGGAGAAGTTTACGTAGTATGTTCTATTCAGGAATGCGCAACCACCGTTCTCGGTACACTCATCGCATGTTGGATCTGGGCCGGCAAAGATGGTAATGTCAATTTTGTTACTTCCGATACCCATTTTCACAGGAATATCAAGGTCCCACATGTCTGTGGCTAGGTCGTACATGGCAATTCTGTCTGTACCAGCTTCGTTCAAAATCCATCGTTCTGTACCCTTAGCAAAGACCTTGCCGCTCACTTTGACGCCATTGGCCCAAACTTTTGTCACGTAGCCGCCATCGGTTATGTGGGCTTTACCCGTGACATGGACGGTGCTGCTTGCTTGGTCAAGATCGATATGGGAACCGTTGGAAACATCGAACGGATGGTCTAAAGCAACGTCAATTCTGTAGTTTGCTCTCTTTGTTTCCATTTCCTTCTTGGACGGGCTAAAGCCCCAGATGAACTGGTCCTTGCGATAAACGGTAATGTATGGATCTTCTGGAACATCGGGTGCCTTGTCGCCGTAGTCCTTGTCTTCGACAGGCATGCCGTCGTAGTCTGCACCGTCTTCCAGGTAGGAATGTGGACGCCAAGACCAGTCGCCGGAGTTCTTGCTAAAGCGCTTTTTGCCGGCTATGCGCAATGTTTCGCAAGTCTTGTATCCATCGTTAGAAAGACCAGAAGAGAAGCCGAAGTCTACACGGAGACGAGATTGTGACTTGATGACGGAAGATCCAAGTGGGGCGGGGAAGTAGTAGGAATACTTACCCGTAGCCGGATCGTAAGTGTCGTCCAGTCGGATCGGCAATGCGGCGCGTAACAGGTCACGGAGTTCACGGTCGTTTTCGCACGCAACGCTGAATCCAGCTTCGTCGTAGGCAAAGCAAATGTCGGAATCTATCAAAGTTGCACATTTATCAACTTCTTCAGGCAATGCGGTGAAGTATAGGCGCAGTGTCAAACTGTCAAATTCTCTTGCTTCGTTGTTGATGATGTTCAAGTTCAGGAAGTCCATGTTGTCAACGATGTACTGATAGCCGCGAACGCTAAAGTCGTACCAGGTTACCGGGGTCTTGAACTTGAGCAAATTGCCTTCGTCATTCAAGTTGGTCACGATGCCGTTGCTTTCGACCATGTAGTAGTAAGTCGTCTGCTCCTTGAGACCGCCAATCTTTACGTAGTGGAATTGTGTCGGCACACCGGAGATATCGGCATTGCCAGAACCTGTGTTGAATGCAAATTCTGCCGCCGTGGAGTGCGGAATGGTATCCCAGTAAACTTTAGATTCGTATTCGCCGTTCGGCGTGTACCACATGATTTCTGCGGAATCAGCGGTGACGTTACAGACGGTGACGTTTGCGATACGGGCTTCTTCGATAAAGGAAAGCGTGGTAAACGTAAACGGAGTCTGCGTACTGTCTACGAGATATTTGGTCTTTGCATTTGCGGGGTTGTAGGCGTTTGCTCCAGTGACATAGAAGTAGTAAGTTGTACCCGCCTTTAGGTCCTTGAGGACAATGTCGTGCTTGACTGCGGAATTTTGGCTGGAAACGGTCTTGTCATAACTTCCTTCTGCTGTACCGTAAGAGATTGTCGCTGTGCCGCGCTGGGTCAGTTTGACTGTTACAATGGCGGAGTCCATGCTGACGTGACGGATTTCAACATTGATGTCCGGGGCTACGCTCTTGTCGATTTTCCTGGAGGCGAGGCTGACCGTGCTTACGAGCGTTGCCGAAGCGTCGATGCAGATTTCTGACATTTCATAGTTTTCCCAGGAGAGCTTCTCCGGCTGGTTCATCTTTTTGTTCGGAGGAACAGCTCCGTAAAGGGCACCGACAGGGACGTAATACTTGTAGTCGGCACCGGGAACATTCTTGCCTTCGGGGTTTGCTGCGCGGTGATGCGGATGTGCGTCGTTCTTATCGCCGACACCCATGATAAAGGATATATCCCAAGGGTTAATGCCTAGCAAGTAGTTCAACTGGTTGATGCCGAACTGCTTTGCTTCGGCGGCTTTCCAGTTGGGAGTTCCCATCGTAGGGAGGCTTATACCTTTCTTTTCGATATCCGCTGCAACATCGGCATAGGCGAGAACTTCAAAGATGTCGCCAGCACGGTAGCGGTTGTAAATCCATTCCTGGTCGGTATGCATCGTATACCAAATTTTATCGTAGGTAACGGAACTTTGTTTCCAGATGTTTGGTACGTTCGGGAAATCAAATGTTGTGCTGACACCTTCATCATAGCGCATGTCGCCAAGGTTTACAATCATGTTGGCTACACAGTCTTCGATGGCGTTGAGCCATTCAGATTCCGTAAGACCGTATCTTGTCAATGCTTCGTTTTTATCAGCGAGGATTAGCTTGTACAATGCGTAAAGGGCGTATGAATAGGTTGCTGCCCAGCTTGTGTTCTTTGTGTTTTTGAGGAATGCCTGGTCCGGAGATACGAACCATCCACCTTCGAAAAAGCCTGGACCTCCATTTGCGGAAATGACTTGCTTTGAGTACATTTTCTTGTTGCGGATCATGTCGTCGGCATAAGTTTTCTCGCCGGTTGCATACAGGAGGGCGACAGAGGCTAAAGCCATTTCATCGATAAATTCATCGTTTCCGTGATAAGCTGGTGACTGTTTTGCAATCGGGTTGGGTGCACCTGTTGAATCTTTGTGGTGTACAATGGTTTTCCCTCCATCGTAGGTGGATTTCCCTTGGGCCAATGCTTTTGCGAAATCGTACATTTTTTTGGCGACCATAAGGCAGCTGTCGGCGAAGGCGTCGTATTGACCTCCGAACTCCTTGCCTTTAAACTTTCTGCTAAGGATAGCAAGGCCTGCGGCCGTTTCGCCACCGACGTTTGCGCCAACTTCGCCTAAACGGACGGGTCTAGCTTGGGGACCGCCGCGGTCTTTGGCGGCGTTCGAGTTTCCTATAGGTAAGAGATCCTGGTTCTGTGGGAGGCCCCACCAGCCATGGTCTGAGCCGCTTGATCCGATCGAAAGCGCCATGTCATCGATGACGCCTTTGGCTCTGACAAAAGAACGGAGCACAAAGTCGGCACCGTGCTTTGCTTCGCGGAGCATGTCCGGGACACCGTCTGTATTGATCGTTTCATTCTGGTTGAATGCGTAATGGTCTGTGTCTGTGGAGTCGTTAGCTGCAGCCATTAATGCCATGACCATGAAAGCGTACATCTGAGTGTGCGATTCCTTCAGGTGGTCTCCGCAGTCGTAGTAACCGCCTTCAAGGGTCCCTGCAAGGGCTGCGTTATAAGGGCCTCTTACGTCAAGGGGGCCTTCTGTCACTGGGCCGCCACCATCTTTGGTATGGCTTGCCGGACGGTTACGGAACCAGGTTTCGGAGTGGCCGCTGCGGTTAATACCGTAGAACTTGAGGGCGGCATCTTTCACCATGGAATACACGTTTTCGGAAATAATGAAGGTACTCGAAATATCGTCACCGACCTTGATGCGCAAACGCGTCTCGACGGGGACATTTTGAGGAATATTGCCGATCATGATTGTGCCGGAAGGACCGTGTGTAGTAACCTTATAGCGCTGTTGATCACCTGTCGTAGCGTTTGTACCGGCAAGAATTGTCCATTCCGAGGAGGTTTTACTACCTGATGTTCTTAGAGTTCCGGTGATGGCCGGGCTAAAAGATTTGCCGTTGATATCGACGACTTCGAATGTGGTCTTGTCGCCCACGTAATAAAATTGGCGTTCAGGATCGCTTTCCAAGTAACCGGCCTGGTTCACTCGGATTCGCGAAATGCGGACATTCATTGCGTCGAAGTACGCCTGATTTAGGGAATCGGGAACGATTGCGTTAGGTTCGTATTCTGGCGGAGTCAGCTTTTTGGGTAATATCTGGTGTATTATGGCAACTGTTGTGTCAAAGTCCTTGAATACAGTGGAGTCCCAAGTTAAAGGGAATACAGGGCGAATCAGTTCGTAAGGAGTGGTTTGTGCCTGTTGCGCTGCTGCCATGGAGGTCGCTGCGCACAATGCTAGCAGATACTTCTTAATACTCACTTTGTCTCCTTTTCATAAGCAAAAAAGCGGGCAAAACAAGTCTTGCCCTCTAGTTATAATCTCTCAAAAGATAAAATAGATTATTTATGTAAAAATGTTTTGTGATATATTCCTTTTTTGTTCTCAAATTTTACTCTGAAATTCAATAATTTTTCAATTGCGTATTATACGGACAATTTTTATGGATATTTGTAGTAAAATGATATGAACAATAAGCATTTACAGGATTTTTTTTTGTAAATGCAATTTTACAAACGAAATAAGAAAAAGCCGCCAGGATGGTTAAATTCTGGCGGCTTCGTCGTTCTTATTTCTTTCTCTTAAACCCGAGGGTCTTTGTCTTGCTGTCCGTCGCTTTTCCCATCTTTTCTCCGATTGTGGAGCAAGATGCCTTGTAGTCGTTGCTACTTGAGTCAAATGTGGCGGCGCAGAACGGTTCGGCCGTAAAATCAAACTTTGCGATATAGGCTCCGGTTCCAATCTTGTTGCCCTTCTTGGCAACCGGCGCTTCGTTGTCCTTTGCCGCCCATTCCACGTTCAGCTTGAGGACGCCGTTATTGGCCAGGTTTCTAACCGTTGCAAAGTTTTCTCTCGGAATGTCAAGCTTGTAGGTGTTCACATACTGCCCTAGGTTATCGTAGAGGTCTGTGACAACCTTCAGGTGGAAATCGTACATCGGCTGGCCGTCGTGGGTCAAGAAGCCTACAGAAGGCATCGTAACCTCGATTTCGAAATTCGGACCCGAGCTGACGTATGCAGCGGAATCCACTTGACCGAGGAGGGTTCCGTCTGCGCTGATGAAGTTGCGTTTGCCGTTGATGACTGCGGATGTAATGAACGCATCTTTCATGGTGCTTTCTGGACGGCCTGTGTATGCACCAGCCTTCGGTGTTGCTACAGGTTTCGTGAGCGTTACCTCAAAGCGGATGTTGTCGTCACCCGTGATACGTACATAGGGGTTTGCGACTGTCGGAGCATTGTTGTTCTTGTCGATGTAGGCTGCACCGAGAATATCTGGAACAAGACGGACTCGGTCACTGGCGTAGAAAACATTGTCCTTTTCGTTATAGGTAAAGATCTGCGTCTTGCCCGTGCCTTGGGGCCTTTCAGGCGGGATATATTCGTCACGTTCTCGCTGGATGTACTTGCCCGTTTCGACTATGTTGAGATTTTCGGACATGTTGATGGTGAGCATGCCTTCCTTGAGCATGCGTGCTGATGCAATGACCGGCGCGCACTTGTCGTACAGCGTGTAGGTTGTTTCGAAGAATCCGTTTGCGACCCCCTTCATCGGGGAGACTGTTCCGTTTCCGTCTTTTTCACCGCTTGTAGAACCGTACGGATAGGCGTGTGTTGCCGGAATGTTGATTTCGACAATGCTATACGTGTTGACGGAATCCTTCGAATGGATGGAATCGATCATGACTTTGAACGGTGCCGAGATGGAGTCGCGGATGGTCCAGTAAGATTCCTTCGGCTTGATGACGCCGCCGGTAGTGTCGGCTGTGGTAATGAAGCTGCGGGTAATGCCAGGATTGCCCCAGTTTACAACAATGCTGTCGAATACATCTTTGGGTTTAAGCTTTTTCTCGAACATCATAAAGACAACATCGGGGATGCCATCGCCTTGCAAGTCAATCATATCTGCATGATAGATTGGAACAGGGCGCGAAATAAGCGTTACAGATACGGATGGCTTACAGCTGATGCTTATCGGGTTGAAGCTCTGGTCGGTAATCGAGAATCCGCCTGTCGCTCTTGCACTTGCCGTGGCGCCTACCCAAACGAGCGAATTGTCTGTATTACCACTGATCGTAAAGGTCCAGCTCTTGCCGTTATTGGTGGTAGTCCCTTTCCCGATAACGGTCGGAATTCCTGTAGCTCCAGCGATGGTAAGTGGCCATTCGCTTTCGGATGAAAGGATCACCGGCTCCGAGAATGCAATCATGATTGTGTCGAGACCGCTATTGTCGTCGTCCGATTTCTCGAGAATTGAAACGCTTTCGAGAGTCGGGAAAATACCGTCCGCAATTTTTGCAGTTTCAGCATTTGCTGTACCGTGATCGGTAATGTAGACTGTGATCTTTCCGGACGGGCTTGGATTCTTAGGAACAAGGCTTGTGTCGATGGAGATAACGACTTCGTTCATGTCCGCATATTTCGATGCGACGAGCGGAACCTTTACGGAATCAGTCATGCCTTCGATAAAGTACTTGATGCTGTCGAGCGTATAGCCTTCAGCAAGCTTGTTCGTGAAGGTAATCTTCAGCTGGTCTGCCTTATTGTCGCAGTCGGTGTCTTCGGCAAGGACTTTTTGTGGCGACGGAATCTTGGATTCTGCAAAGAATGTCTGCTTCGAAACATCGTCTTCGTCGTCGGGGTCGGTGTAAACCACTTGGATTGTATCGCCTGCGAAGAACGAAATTTCAGAAGTCTGGTTCCTGGTTTCCTTGGAATGGTTGACGGCTTTAATCGGGCCGCCGACAAAGTGACCGGGGTTATTCGGGTCTGCATTCAAGGTGACCTTGAGCTGATCGTTTTTCTTGTTGTTGATAATCAAGACATCAACAGAATTTGCCTTGCTCTTGATCTTGTCCTTATCCAACAGGTCGATGTAGAATGTCGTGCCTTCCGGGTTTGCGGGGCTTACGATGGCGTTTCCTTGTGCATCCTTGATGACAAGCTGGGATGCCGTGGCGTCTCCTTTGGAGAAGTTGATGTAATAGGTTCTGTTCTCAAAAGCGCATCCGCCATTTTCTGTGCAGGCATCGCAAGTGGGGTCCGGGCCGGCAAATATCGTTACATCAACCTTGTTTGAGCCGATTCCCATCTTGACGGGGATGTCGAGATCCCACATGTCGGTCGGAATGTCGTACTTTGCGATAATATTTGTTCCGGATTCGTCTAAAAGCCACTTGTCAAGGCTTTGCTGGTCAACGAATGCTTTGCCGCTGATCTTGACACCATTTGCCCAAATCTTGGTGATGTAGCCATTTTCCGTTATATGGGCTTTACCTTTGACATGAACAGTGCTGTTATTTTGATCGATATCGATATGGGAGCCGTTGGACACGTTGAAAGGAGGATCCAGGGATACGGTCAATTCGTATTTCGCTTTCTTCGTCTCCATTTCTTTTTTGGATGGGCTATATCCCCACACGAATTCATCCTTGCGGTAAATGGACACGTAAGGGTTGATGGGGGCTATGTCATCATCGCCAAAGTTCTTGGGAAGGCAGGGTATGCCTTCAAAATCTGCGTAATCGCCGTTTTTCTTTGAGTGCGGCATCCAGCTCCAGTCGCCAGGATTTTGAGACAGCCTGTCTTTTGCTTGGGATGTCCACGAGGTTCCGTCGTTGCAGTAGAATTTCTTTTTGGGCGTGTCGTTCATCAAATCCAGGTGCGGTTCCCATTCGCTTCGTCTGTCGAACATAACGTCAAGTCTGAGTCTGCTGGAGGATTTGATGATTGTTGAGCCTAGCGGAATGGGGAAGTACCATTGCCACGTGCCGTCGGTCGGATCGTAGGTGTCTTCGATCTTCTGGGGGAATGTCTGGCGGAACAATCCATCCAGCTCTTTTTGCGTTGCCGCGGAGCATGTGTCGTTGAAGGCTGCTTCGTTGTAAGCTTGGCAGATATCGCGCCTGATGCCTACGTCGTAATAGATTGCGTCTGTCGCGCGCATGTAGAGGCGAATTGTTAAGCTGTCAAACGGACGTTCTTCGTTATTGATGATGTTCATTTCGAGGGCGGGCATCGGATCCCAAACATATTGGGACATTCGGACCTCAAATTTGTATTGCATTACAGGCGTTTTAAACTTTAACGGCTCGTTCTTTTCATTGATGTTTGTATAAACGCCATTGCTTTCTACTGCGTAGTAGTAGGTCGTTCTTTCTTTGAGGCCGCCAATTTTTACATAGTGGAATTGCGTCGGGATGCCGGAAATATCGGCATTGCCATCTCCAGTGTTGAATGCGTATTCATTCGTACTGGAGTGCGGTATTGTATCCCAATAGACTTTGGAGTTGTATTCGCCGTTTGGGGTGTACCACATGATTTCGGCGGAGTCGGCTGTGACATTACAAACGGTAACATTTTGAATATTGGCGGGTTCATTCATGTTCTTCGTTGTAAATGTGAACGGAGTCGAAGTGCTATCGACTAGCCATTTTTCCGAGGTGTTTCCGCTTCGTGGGTTCTTCGCCATGGCGTAGAAGTAGTATGTTGTTCCTGGCTTGAGATCGCGTAAAACAATTTGGTGCTGGTTGGTGGCGGTTTCAGAACTGGCAACCATCGGATTCTTTAAGGTTTCCGTTGTGTCGTAAGTGATATAGGCGTAGCTGCCCAAGTCCAGTTTTACAAAGACAATGGCTGAATCGACGTCCACATGGCGGATTTCTACGGATATGGCGGGCGCTCTGTTCAAATCTTCGGATTTTGCAAGAAGGACTGCCGCAGGGAGGAAGTTGGATACGGCGTCGATGCAGGTGTTTTCTGTGAGCTTGTAATCGTTAAAATGGACTGTAAGGTCATCGTCTCCGGTTGGTGCATTAGCAGGGCCTAAACCTCCAACGGGTGGGCGATATTTGTATGTGCTGATGACACCAGCGACGTTTTTGCCTTCGGGGTTAGAACCGCGATGGTGCGGGTGGGCGTGGTTCTTGTCGCCGACGCCATAAATCAAGGATACATCCCACGGGTTCATACCGAGGTAGTAGTTCATGTGCGAAATAGCGAGTTCTAGAATCTCATCCGATTTCCAATTTTGAACGGTTCCTGTTTGGGGCATCGTGACGTTTTCCAAGTCTTTCGTCACGTCGTAATATGCCAAAAGTTCAAAAATGTTGGCTGCTTCGTATTTGGTCCACCAGTCGGACTTTACGGCGCTAGTCAATCCCCATACCGGGTCGTATGAAATCGTGGAGCCGACCCAACCGGCTTGACCGGCGGGGAGATTGATTGTTTGAGTGCCGCCCGTCATGACGCCTGCGAGGTTTGCCGCCATGGTAAAGGCTACGTCTTCGATATAAATCATTCGCTGCTCGTTCGAAAGGCCATAAGCGCTAGCTTTTTCCTGCGTTTCCAAGATCAATTTGTAAAAGGCGTAAAGACCGCTCGTGAACACGCTTGCCCAGTCGGAGGCTGCATTGGACTTTAAGAAAGAGGCTTCCTTGTGCGCGAACCATCCGCCATTGAACATGCCTGCACCTTTTTTGTCGCTGTTGGCGAAATCTTTCTTGGTCTGGCCGCCCGCTAGAGACTTTTCTTCGACGGCGTCGTTCAAATAAGTTTTATCGGCGGTTGCATAGAAAAGGCATACAGCAGCAAAGCCCATTTCGTCATGGTATGTGGATCCACCGCTGTAAGCCGGTGAATTTGTGAGCTTTTTCTTGGACTTGCCGTACTCATAAAGGGCTTTTGCCACGGTCAAGCTTTTTTTGGCAAAGGTGGAATCGTATTTATTCCAGATTTTGGAGACGATGGCCAAGCCTGCGGCAAAGTTTCCGGAGGCCGTACTTCCAAGTTCTGCATCGCTTCCGGGGTTGTCATCGCTTCTCAAGATTCGGGCTGTTGGACCGCCTCTATCGTGTAGAGTATTGTCTTGGTATTCTGGAGAACCCCACCATCCGTGGTCTTTGCCGATTTCGCCAATAGAGACTGGCATTGCCGAAACAACGCCCTTGGCTGCATCGTAAGCCTTGATGACGTATTCGGCTCCGAATTTCGCTTCTCGGAGCATGTCAGGGATGTTGTCCGTATTCTGGGCTTCGCCTTGGTTGAATGCGTAGTTGTCCTGGTCGCGGTCTTCATAGGCGGCTGCCGTCATGGCAAGTTGTGCAAGGCTATAGGAAATGGTCTGGCTTTCTTTAAGATGGTCTCCGCAGTCGTACCAGCCGCCGGTCATATCGACATTGGCGAGGGAACCGTCTTTCAGATGGCTAGGTTTGTGGAACCAGGATTCAGAATTGCCGCTACGGTTAATCCCGTAGAACTTGATGACGGCATCGCGAAGCATGGAGTAGACTCTGTCGCTGATGATAAATGTGGAGGAGTAATCGTTTCCGACTTTGATGCGCAGTCTTTCGTTTTCGGGAAGACCGTCGGGGAGAAAACCTCTTTTTAGTGCTCCTGATGGACCTGCTTTGTAGGCCGTGTAACGGTTATCGCCACCATATGTTATTTGGGAGTTGTTCGATGCCTTGATTGTTAAGGATGACGAAACGGAGTTCTTGAGCGTTTCTGTGAAGTTTCCTTTGCCAACGACTTCGCCTTTGGCATTGACAACGTCAAAATTTGTGGCGGAACCGACGTATAGCACCGGCTTTTTGGCGTCTTGCGGACGGTAACCTGCCTGGTTGACGCGAATGGGGGATATCTGGATTACCATGGCGTCGATGTACGCTTGGTTCAAGGTATCCGGGGTGACAAACTCGTTGGGGGCGAAAGTTGCCGGTGTGTTTTGAGCTGGTAAAGAAACTCGCTTGGGACCTGGAGTAAAATTGGTCTTGAATATGGTGCTGTCCCAGGTCAATGGCCACACAGGCCTAATTAAATCGTAAGGCGTGGGGTGTTCTTGTTGTGCTATGGCTAAACTTGCAGCCGCGCACAATACTAGCAGATACCTTATAATACTCATTTTGCCTCCTAAAGCATAAAACAAAAACGGGCAAAATAAATTTGCCCCCAAACAATCCACTTAAAATTTGAAAATAAACTATTTACGAGAGAATGGTTAAATAAATTTAATTTTTTGTTCCTTATCTGTTCTCCTGATTTGCAAAATTTTTCATTCAGTTTTGTTATTTACATATTTATAGATGTAAAAAAAAGACCGCCGTTGCGGGCGGTCCTTAAATCGGCTTTTAAAGCGTTCGAAATCGCTTATTAGTCCCCAGTGAAGATGATGACGAGAACAGAAGCGATGAATGCTGCGGAAACGGCGATGAATTCCCACGGATTGTCCATGACGGCGGACTTTGCGGTACCGGAGGTTTCGTTTTCGACTTTCTTCTGTTCTTCTTCAGCCTTTGCCTGAGCTTCGGCTTCGGCGGCCTTCTTTTCTTCTTCGGCCTTGGCGAGAGCGGCGGTGTCTACCGGTGCTTCGGTTGCCTTAGCTTCGAGAACTTCGGTTGCTTCTGCTGCTGCGGCCGGAGCGGCTGCCTGTGCGGAATCTGCTACAGCCTGAACCTGTGCGGTTGCGGCCTGTGCTGCGTCAGTTGCCTGAGCTTGAGCGGCATCAGCGGTTGCAGCGGCGTTTTCTGCGGTTTGTGCAGCGGCTGCGGTTGCTTCGGTAGCTTGAGCCTGAGCAGCCGTTGCTTGAGCTTGTGCTGCGTCAACAGTGGCGGTGGCCTGTGCTTGAGCGGCTGCTGCCGTGTTTTCTGCGGCCTGGGTGGCTACGGCGGCTTGAGCCTGAGCTGCAGTTGTTGCTTCTGCAGCCTGGGTCTGAGCAGCGGCGGTGGCTTCGGCGGCCTTTGCCTCTACTGCGGCCGGAGCTTCGGCTGCTTTTTCTACCTTGGCGGCAACAGCCTTCTTAGCGGTTGCAGCCTTACTAACTGTTTTTGCGGCCGGAGCTGCAAAAACCATAGCTGCCGAAATCATCGTGGCGAGCAGAATTTTTTTCATTATTCAATCCTCTTAGAAAATGAAGTTTTTTTGTTTCGTTATCAAAAATAATACTTCTTATGTGATTTTGGTCATAAAAAAAGTAAAAAAGTTTAAAA
>JAEEGJ010009530.1_pt1 | contig 25907 bp, 26 predicted proteins | sample 8958761 | NCBI WGS metagenome assembly JAEEGJ01 (sample SAMN16246546, study PRJNA631951) | gut metagenome | biome: gut microbiome; feature: rumen; material: RS-attached | host: Bos | place: Iran: Karaj | collected 2018-10 | reverse complement strand
AATCACCGGCAAGGCGTTCGGCCCTTGTTCTCGAACCTGATAATACAACAACCTTAAAGCCGTTCTTTTTATATGTATTAAGGTCCTTAAGCAGAAGGTCAAAATGACCTTTATAAGGCGCAACGGACCTAGTGGTAATATTCAGCTTGAGATCTGGTTTACATAATTTTCCTCTGTCATCCAGCGTGGTTAACATAACTGTAGGCAGACCTTCACAGTACTTAAGCGCCTTCTTCTGATCCGTCAGTATACCGGTCTGACCGGGTAACACATATCCGCCAAGCAGTCTGGACTTCATGCTCTCCGTAAATTCATACATCACGGCCTCTGCATGCTCTGCAGTTCGCTGCGGTTCGTCTATGATAAGAATCGTATTGTCCTTATCAAGGTATTCGGGGAATGTAACGGTCTTGTCATAGAAATAGTCGATATAGCTTTCAAGGTTGACCATTCTTCCGAGTTCCACAATGTCTTCTCTGAGATTTTTCACCGCGGTATCAAGTCTGTGAGCCTCTTCGGTATGGAATTCTTCCCTTAGTTTTTTGACATTTACCGAAGCTTCTTTTTCAATCTTTTTAAGGCCCGCATACAATCTGTCCTTGTTCATCACAAGTTCAGACACGGGAAAAATATCCACGCTCTCAAGTTTCTCATACGAGCGCTGGCTGTCCGCATCAAAAGAACGAATGGATTCCACGTCTTCGCCCCACAATTCTATTCTGTAAGGGTTCTCTTCACAGGAATCGAATATGTCTATAATGCCTCCGCGCATCGAAAACTGTCCCGGGCCTTCAGTAAGCGGCGTCCTCTCATATCCCATATCAGTCAGTTTTGCCGCAACAGCCTTCTCATCCAGCACATCTCCCTGCTTAATACTTAAGGTGTTCTCCTTAAAAACGGATGCGGGCACCATATGAGCCATTATTGCATCAAAAGTTGTAACCACGGTTACGGCACCTCCGCTTAGTATGCGCCTTATAACCGCGATTCTGTCTGTTATCAGTTTGTTACCGTGAATATCGGCCTGATAGAATATCAGGTCCTTTGCAGGGAAAGTCATGACATTACGCTCATAAAGGCGCATGTCTTCTGCTATCTCTCTTACTCTCTGTTCAGAATAAGTAAGTATGAGCTTGCATCCGGTATGACCGTTCATACCTTCACACAAGCTCTCCAATATGTTCAATTTCTGGGAATCAATACATCCCGATACGGATACTGTCTTTTTTTTCTTAAGAGCCGATACGGCTTCATCATATTCCGGCCAGCTTTTAAGGGGTTGTAGTATTGTATTCATATAATGATCATCAGTTAAATTTATTCATCGACATCTCTATTCCGTCAGTCAGAATAGTCTCTATGGCATCGCAGGCTCTCTCCGAGGCTTTGTCTGTCTCCGTTCTGTCTTCAGGCGAAAACCTTCCGAGTACATAAGCAGCAAGATCCATTCCCTCGGGCTTCTGTCCGACACCTATCCTTACTCTTGAGAATCCTTCGGTATTAAGCCTTGCGATTATGCTCTTAATCCCGTTATGACCGCCGGCACTTCCGTCAGGTCTTACTCTTATCCTGCCCACCGGAAGAGCAATATCATCATATATGATTATAACTTCGTTCTCGGGATCCGCCTTATAATACTCAACAAGACTTCTTAAACTGTCGCCGCTGTTGTTCATATATGTCTGCGGCTTGGCCAATATCACCTTGCTTCCGCAGATATATCCCTTGCCGACAACTGCCTGGCATTCCTTGCCGGTTACCCTTATGTCATGTCTGTCCGCCAGCCTGTCTAAAGTATCAAATCCTATATTATGTCTTGTGGCCCTGTATTTTTCATCAGGGTTACCCAAACCCGCAATTATATACATATAAATACCATCCTGATATCAAACCTTCACTTTATACGTATCATAGTATAACACACAGGATATGCCAACACAAAGAAGAGCTGCGATAAAATCGCAGCTCCCGTTCATAACTTATTGTTATTCGCTTACTTCGTCATCCGGTAACAGAAGTGCTTTCTCGTAGGCATCCAGAATCTCCTGCTGCCACTTCTCTCTCGTCGCCGAATTGATGGGATGAGCAATGTCTCTGTACTCTCCGTCGGTTGACTTCTTGCTCGGCATGGCAATGAACAGCCCCTTTTCTCCCTCAATGACCTTGATGTCGTGTACTACAAACTCTTCATCCAAAGTCACGGATACAACCGCTTTCATCTTGCCTTCTTTGGTAATCTTCCTTACCCTTACGTTAGTGATCTTCATAAATTACCTCCATTTGCGCTGTCGACCCTAAACCCGCATGGTGGCACTACATCACGTAGCGGTCACTACTCTCAAGGACTATCTCTATTCCGTTCTCTCCTTTGTGATAAGAATTAGCCCTAACGGTTCCATGACTCTCCACTATACAGTTCTCTATATATGAATTATCACCAATATAGACATCGTTAAGTATGATTGAATTCTTAATGGTACAGTTATTGCCGATAAATGTCTTACGGAAGACAACCGAATCCTCAACCGATCCGTTCACAATCGTTCCACTGCTTATAAGGCTGTTGCTGATGTGGGCCCCCTGGTTAAACTTCGCAGGAGGGAGATCATCAACTTTGGAATAAATATCCGGATACTGTTTAAAGAAGTAATCTCTGACATCCGCCTTAAGGAAATCCATGTTGGCTTCGAAATAGTCATCGATCGTCGAGATATTCTTCCAATAATCCTTCAGCTTATAACCGAATATCGCCTTCTGATCCTTATACCTGATAAGAACATCTCTGACAAAATCATATCTGTCCTCATCAGCACACTTCTCAATCATCTCTATAAGCAGTCTACGTCTGATAACATATATACCGCATGAGATGGTGTTCGATTTGGCCACGATGGGCTTCTCCTCGAACTCTTCTATCTGGCACTCCTCATTCATCTTGACGGTGCCGTATCTCTCAACGTTCATATCTGCCGGCATGTCCTTGCATACAACAGTTATGTCCGCTTTCTTCTCGATATGATACTCTAAAACTCTGTTATAGTCCAGCTTGTATACACAATCCGAAGATGCGATAACAACATAAGGCTCATGTGACGACTTAAGGAAATCAAGATTCTGATAAATCGCATCTGCCGTACCTCTGAACCACAGGCTGTTCTCCGCGGTTACTGCGGGAGTAAATACGAAAAGGCCTCCCTGCTTACGTCCGAAATCCCACCACTTGGATGAACTCAAATGCTCATTGAGACTTCTCGCATTGTACTGCGTGAACACCGCAACCTTCTGAATATGGGAATTGGACATGTTACTAAGGGTAAAATCGATTGCTCTGTAACTTCCCGCTATCGGCATCGCACCGGCTGCACGCTTGGCGGACAATTCCTTCATGCGGTGGTTATTGCCACCGGCAAGTATAATTCCTATCGCTCTCATTGTTCATCACCTGCCTTAATCAAAGTTTTGCCGCTCTCAAGCGTCTTATTCTCATAATCCGATTCTTCAGTAACACCGAATACGCATGCATTCTTGCCTATCGTGATACCTTCGGGTATGACACTCTTCTCTCCGATACATACAAGACCGTGATTATATATATGTGGATCAGTCTCGTTCTCGACTTCTTCGCCTATACCGAATCTTGCGCCGTTATTGATTACAACATTCTCAGCTACTATTGTCTTGTTAAGCTCACATCCGTCCCCGATCACGGTATTGTTCATGATGATGGAGTCTCTGACAACGGTACCCTTACCTATGGTAACACCGCAGCCGATAACGGAATTGTATACCTGACCGTATATGTCCGTTCCCTCACCGACAATGCTCTTGTCTATAACACTTCCGGGTGCATAATACTGCGGAGGAAGTGCCTCGCTCTTGGTATAGATCTTCCAGTACTCTTCGTAAAGATTGAACTCGGGAACTATATCTATAAGCTCCATATTGGCTTCCCAATATGAATTAAGAGTTCCGACATCCTTCCAATAGCCGTTGAATTCGTATGCATACATCGGAGATCCCTTCTCGTGGCAATAGGGGATGATATGCTTACCGAAGTCAAGGTTCGGAACCTGCGCCTTCTCAACAAGCGCTTCCCTTAACGTACTCCAGTTGAATATGTATATACCCATTGAAGCAAGATTGCTTCTGGGATTCTCGGGCTTTTCTTCGAAATCCGTGATTCTTCTGTTCTCATCAGTAATCATGATTCCGAATCTCTTGGCTTCCTCCATGGGAACCGGCATAACCGCTATAGTACAGTCAGCCTTATTCTGCTTATGGAAGTCAAGCATGACCTCATAATCCATCTTATAAATATGGTCGCCGGAAAGGATTAGTATATATTCGGGATTAAAACTGTCCATATAATCGATATTCTGATATATGGCATTAGCCGTACCTGTGTACCAGTCGGTATTGGAAATCTTCTCATAAGGCGGCAACACCGTAACACCGCCGATATTACGGTCAAGATCCCACGGAATACCTATTCCGATATGAGTATTAAGCCTTAAAGGCTGATACTGCGTGAGCACTCCGACCGTATCAATCCCCGAGTTGATACAGTTACTGAGAGGGAAATCAATTATTCTGTACTTTCCGCCGAATGAGACTGCCGGCTTGGCCACCTTGGATGTCAGCACTCCCAACCTGCTTCCCTGACCTCCCGCGAGAAGCATGGCAATCATCTCTTTCTTAATCATGTCCTTCCTCCATAGAAAAAATTGAAGTAAATGTATTGAAATTATAGCATATTAGTCCCAAATTGTGAATAATTTTTACAAAAATTCGAAAAAAATCTAATTATTTTTAGTAAATTTATATAAGCGCGTATTTCTGCAATCTCATTTGTTTTTTATCACGATTTGCGATAGAATTATCTGGTCGGACAGTCCGGCATGGAGGAGACATATGTATCAGCTTGATTTCAACAGACCAATTCACGTTTTTTTCTGCGGCATAGGCGGAATAAGTATGAGCGGACTTGCCGAGATCCTTCACAGCAGAGGCTTTAAAATATCCGGTTCGGACATGAAGGCTTCCGAGCTTACGTCCACGCTTGAGAATCAGGGAATAAAAGTTCACATCGGGCAGCGTACGACCAATATCACTCCCGATATAGATCTTTTTGTATACACAGCGGCAATACACACCGACAATCCGGAATGGATTGAGAAGACACGTCTCGGAATACCGAGTCTTTCAAGGGCCGAACTTTTGGGCGAGATAATGAAGAATTTCGATCTCCCCATAGCAGTAAGCGGAACCCACGGCAAGACAACCACCACATCGATGATCTCCGAAGTGCTGCTTGGCTGTGACCTCGATCCCACGCTGTCGGTCGGCGGAATGCTTAAGAGCATCGACGGCAATATAAGAATCGGACATTCCAAATACTTTGTTACGGAAGCATGCGAATATACCAACAGTTTCTTAAGTTTCTTCCCGCGTATCGCTCTGATACTCAATATTGAAGAAGACCATATGGACTTTTTCAAGGATATCAATGATATAAGGAATTCCTTTACAAAATTTGCCGAGCTCCTTCCGATGGACGGAACTCTTATTATCAACGGCGAGATAGACAATCTTGATCAGATCATCGGCGATCTTCCCTGCAACGTGAAGACCTTCGGTTTTGACGACCGCTTTGATTATTATGCTACAGATATAAAGTTTGACGAGAAGAGCAACGCAACTTATACTCTGCATTGCCCCGAGGGAATAAAGACAGTAAGCCTGCTTGTTCCCGGAAAGCACAATGTTGCCAACTCACTGGCAGCCTTATGCTGCTGCAGCGCATGTGACGTGCCGCTTGATAAAGCAATAAGCCTGATCGGCAAATTTACGGGCACCGACAGAAGATTCGAATACAAGGGAACTGTCGGAGAAGTAACCATCATAGACGATTACGCACATCATCCGACAGAGATCGCATCAACGCTTAACAGCGCCAAGGGATATAAGCATAACCGACTTTGGGTTATATTCCAGCCGCATACTTATACAAGAACCAAGGCTTTCCTTACGGATTTTGCCGAGAGTTTGTCGATAGCGGATGTTATTGTTCTTGCCGACATATATGCGGCGCGCGAGAAGAACACCATCGGAATATCCTCTAAAGACCTGCAGGCGGAACTGTTAAAACGCGGAAGCGAGTGTTATTATTTCCCCAGTTTTGACGAGATTGAAAATTTTTGTTTGGAAAAATGTTCCCCGGGTGATTTGTTGATAACTATGGGGGCCGGAGATATTGTAAAAGTGGGTGAAAGCCTGTTAGGATTATAATTATCCACTTTATCCACAAAATATTGTCTCTTTGATGATACAATGTTTTGTGGATATTTTTATGCCCGTTCGGATATGATTTTACCGTGCTTTGCAAACATCGTTTTTTATCCATCCACATTGTCCACATTATCCACATTGTCCGAAAACGCCCGTTTTACAAGGGTTTGCGGCCCTTTGGGGTATTTTATTTTGAATATCCCTGTGCTATAATTTGCCATGTCGAAAATATTTTTGTGGGAGTAGTCATGTGTGAATTAACTCTGTATCGGGACTGTGATTCCGGCAGTATCATGGTTTCGAATCTTTTTATTGATGAATTTCTGGCTGATGCCAACGACTGCCAGATCAAGGTGTATCTGTACCTTTACCGTATGTTCAATGCGGGCAAACAGACCAATATCAGCGATATAGCCGACAAGTTCAATCATACGGAAAAAGATGTATGTCGTGCACTTCGCTACTGGGAGAAGAAGGGGATTCTCTCATTGGATTACGACAGCAACGGCGGTATCGTAGGTATAAGATTATACGATCCGGCCAAAGCAAGACCGTCTTCAGAAAAGAAATCACCACAGCTTACAATAGTCAGTCAGCCCGATAGCGTTGGAACCGGCAGGCTCTGTGCAGAACCTGTACGTCCCAACTATACTCTTGACGATCTTAAAGCTTTCAAGAACAGAAAAGAGACTCCTCAGCTGATTTTTATTGCAGAGCAGTATCTTAAGAAGACTTTAAGCGCCAACGACATCCGTTCAATCTTATTTTATTGTGATGAGCTTAATTTCAGTGAGGAACTCATAGATTATCTTATTCAGTTCTGTGTTTCCCGCGGCAAGAGCAGTTTCGCATACATGGACAAGGTTGCCACGGACTGGGCAGATCGCGGTATAGATACAGTCAAGAAAGCCCGTGAATACACTTCTTCATTTGACGATACGTCAAGCAGGGCTTCCAAGTCTGCGTCTTCACGCTCCGCACAGGGCAGAAAAAGGCAGACTTCAACAATGTTCCATCAGTTCGAACAGAACGATTACGACTTCAATATACTGGAACAGAAGCTTCTTCAGAATTAGACCGTAATCAGGCTGCAATAAAGGGGAACCGTCAATGGCACTGAACAATGCTCAGTACGAAAAGATAAAACGCGAATATGACAATGACAGACTTACTTCCCGTATGCTTTTGGACGAGCGTACGGAGTACGTCAACAGCCATATACCGGAGTATAAGGCCTTATCGGACAAATTGGCCGAATTAAGCCTGGAATATACCAAAAAGTCATTATCCGGCGACAAGACCGCCATATCTTCTTTTTCAAAGTTGGCTGAAGATATCAGAAGACAAAAGGAAGAGCTGTTAATTAATGCCGGTCTTGACAGGGATTACCTTAAACCCGTATATAAATGCCCTGACTGTAAGGATACCGGCTTTATTGACGGATGGAAGTGTCATTGCTTTAAGGATAAAGAGATATCCCTTCTTTATGATCAGTCCAATATCCAGACAAGCCTTAAGGACGTTTCTTTTGACAGGATGTCAGAGAAATATTATTCGGGAGATGACCTTAACAAGTTTAAAGAGTCCAAGCAGAAGGCCATCGGTTTTGTAAATAATTTCAAATCAGACTACCAAAATCTTCTTTTATATGGTACAGTAGGAACCGGCAAGTCATTACTGTCATCGTGTGTTGCGAGCGAACTTCTTAAGGAAGGTCATTCGGTAATATACTTCAGTTCTTCGATGCTTATCGATACACTTGCCAAGGCCGCATTTGACAGGCCTTCTTCCCGAAACGACAGATTTAACGACGTTTCGGATGAGAACAGTCCGATATATGATTGCGAGCTGCTCATCATAGACGATCTTGGAACGGAAATTACGAATAATTTTACAATAGCCGCTCTTTTCTCACTTTTGAACGAAAGAGCCCTTCGAAAAAAGTCGATGATCATTTCCACCAACCTGTCTTTGGAAGAGCTTCAGGAACGATATACGGACAGAATATTCTCAAGACTGACGGGGGATTTCACATTCTGCAGGCTTTCGGGTCCGGATATCAGGATAGCCAGCAAGCTTGCGAATTAGCACGTAACCACGGTATACAATTACACATAAGAAAGCGAGGATTAATTCCCTATGGAGAATTCCGTTACGGAGAAGCGCGAAGAGAAAAGAAACCTTGAATCCATTCCTGTAGGTTCCCTTCGGATCATTCCACTGAACAGCTGCAAGAATCTTGGCGAAAGAGTCGATTCATATCTGGTAAAGTGGCGTACCGAGCGTGAGAACGAGCACAAGAGCAGTATTGCTTTTGCCGGATATCAGAGGGATTCATATATTCTTAACGCACGTGTTCCCCGTTTCGGTTCCGGCGAAGGAAAGGGAGAGATCCTTGAGTCCGTCAGAGGTACGGATCTGTATATTCTTGTGGATGTGTGCAACTATTCACTTACCTATTCTATGGGTGGTTATGTCAACCACATGTCTCCGGACGATCATTACCAGGATTTAAAGAGAATAATAGCTGCAGTAGGCGGAAAGGCAAGACGTATAACCGTCATTATGCCGTTCTTATACGAAAGCAGACAGCATAAGCGCACCGCAAGAGAATCTCTTGACTGTGCCATAGCTTTGCAGGAACTTATCAAGATGGGCGTGGACAACATCATTACTTTCGATGCACACGACCCCAGAGTTCAGAATGCAATACCTTTACACGGATTCGAGACTATACAGCCTGCGTATCAGTTTATTAAAGGCTTACTTAACAATGTGGACGATCTTAAGCTTGACTCAGACCATATGATGGTAGTCAGTCCCGATGAAGGCGGTATGGGAAGAGCAATATATATCGCCAACGTCCTCGGCTTTGATATGGGTATGTTCTACAAGAGACGTGACTATACCAAAGTGGTCGGCGGACGCAATCCTATTATTGCGCACGAGTTCCTTGGTTCAAGCGTAGAAGGCAAGGACATAATTATAATTGACGATATGATATCTTCAGGTGAAAGTATGCTCGAAGTAGCAACCGAACTTAAGAAAAGGAAGGCCGGAAGAATATTCGTATTCTCTACCTTCGGCCTATTTACCAACGGTCTTGAGCGTTTTGACGAATGTTGCGACAAAGGCATTATAACCAAGATTCTTACCACCAATCTTATATACCAGCCCGAGGAACTCCTTAAGCGTGACTGGTATATAAGCTGTGATCTGAGTAAATATATAGCCTATATAATCGATACACTCAACCATGATTCTTCAATAAGCGATCTTCTGATCCCCAATGAGCGTATCCAGAATATCGTAGCAAAATATAAGAGCGGAGCTCTGAAGAAGCAGTAAGCTTATTCGTTGTGCTTTATCGCATAAGTAAGGAATCTGTTCCCGTTATTGTCGAACAGTTCCTTGGAGTCTTTTCTTCCGATCTTATATATCTCCCCTTTTTCGGGATCCATTACAACTATGTTCTGTTCATTGAATCCGATCATCAGCAGGGCTGATCCGTCATTCATATATATAAGCACAGGTATGTCTTGGTTGACATAATACAACATAACATCCATCGGACATCCCGTCAGATTCAGAACATATGCATCTTCCAGATTTCCTGTCATTATTTCGTAAGCATTCTGACCCATCTGCAGCATATATTCAGTATTCCTTGATACTCCCTCAAGCGAAAGAATGGTATCGAGGCATATTGCAAGAGAATTCTTTGTATCCGTCACCTGCTTCTCTTTAACAGCCATTATCTGGTTCCTTGCAACGGTCTCTCCTCTTCTGTATATCTCATTACCGTATGTGTCCATAACGGTTCCGCGGATCTCATAGGCCTCAGCAACGGCCTTTGCCGGCTTGTCAAATATACCTACGACTTCACCGTCACCGTATACTAAGAATCTGTCCTTGTGCTCATATTTTTCAAGATTGATTTCTCTTCCGCCCTCATAGAGCACTTCTTTGGGCGTAAGAATCTTCATGGATTTGAAATCTATTTCATTCTTAAGCTTTAGAGCTACCTCTCTTTCATATTCATCAGTCTGTGAATATACGAGGGTATTCTTACCTTCTTTTTGCTCGGCATTGCTTGTAATGTGATCGTCATCCACTTCTATAAGCAGCCCGTTATCATCCTTTTTCGCCCTGTTAAGCGTCATCTGTGTTCCATCTATGGACGCCGATGTCACATATATGTCTTCTTCTTTGTATTCCTTAAGTATCTCGCCTTCCTTTGACCTTATAATGATACGGTTCATGGGGAAAATGACATCTCCGAGCTGATTATGAACGGTATCGGACTTACTGCAAAGTCCGTATATCAGATCATCATCCATGAAACCGATGGGTCTTATATATTCGCTGCTTCCGCTTTTAACTACGCTTGTCTCTCCTCCCACCAGACTCATTACCGAAAGTTCAGTGAAAATCTCACTGTTATTCTCCGTGGGTTCCTGCCATACAATCTCCTGCTGGCTTCCGGATACGAAGAATGAATCCTCATTAACATCTTTGGCTATTATAGTCTCATCCGTAATGCCGGGTATTATCTTGTATATAACACCGTCAAGGAAGATAAAGAGGTCTCCGCCCGCATTTAAGAAGCAAAGGTTGTCCATATCGCACCTTAAAATATCCGGTGATTTCTCATATGGAATGAAGGCCCGCTCCTCTATTGTGTTAAGTATGCTGTCGTAATAGCATACCTCTATTCCTATCTCTCCTTCATGTACACCTCTGTTCATATATCCGTATACTATGAACGAGACATTGCCGTTTTCCTCAACGTTAAGGAGCTTTGCATCGCTTCCCCTGTACCTGTATCTTACATCTTCATCAGGGCTGTCAAAGAAAGAGAAAAGCCTTACAAACTTATTGGAAGTGAGATTGTAACTGTAAAGTCTTCCTTCATTCTCAAAAGCAACAATCTCTCCGCCTTCACTCTCCATTATCTCGGGTTCCGAACCCTGAATACCCAACTGTATCTTATCTTCAACACAGTTCATCTTGTCGATTGTGAATATCTGATCCATTTTCCTTGAAAATGACAGAAGGTAGAATCTTGTATCGGTCTTTCTTATACGGTAATACTCCGTTACGTTGTATACTCTCCTGTCCCTGTTCTTACCCGAAGAGAGCTGATACTTAAGCTCAATTGACGCCATCGTGTCACCTATCTCCTTAATATAGGCATTAGGGCTTCCCATAAGCTCGGGAGAAGGCAAATTACCCCAGGAAAGCTGATTCATGCTGTTGTTGATCGTCACAGTGCCTAAAGTCGTATTGTCAGCGTCTGCGGACGGTTCCATATATGTTGAAAGATCTTTTATGTTCTCTTTATCGAAAGTCCTTCTGTTGAAGTCCAGAACAAATTCCAGCTTTTCAAAACTGTCTGCATCCGGATTCTGAACTATCCTTGTATAATAATCTATCTCTCTGCCGTCCAAAAGGCTTAACTTAAGGATGAGATTATACTCCTTACCCGCATCAATAAGGTCCTTTAACTGTATTGTTGCGGCAATATAGTTCTTATAGTCGTCATAATGAAGTATCTTGGTGTTCTCTATAAGTCGCTCACCGTCCACGCTTCTTACTTCCACATTCATTTCGATTATGCTCGTATCATACTTATCTATGATAAATGATACATTTCTGTCTTCGCCGACAGGAGTAACCGCATCTCTGAACGTAGAACAGTCAACGGGCACAGTAATACCGTGCATCTCGTTGACTCTGAGACCGCCTATATCTATATAAACAACCGGCATTGACGGTTTACTCATCTCTACCGTCATGTCGGTTGTTCCCTGATTGTAATAAAATGAGAAAAAAATAAGTGCTATAACAAAGGTGATGATTATAACACTTATTCTTATGCCTGTTTTCTTCATAATACCAAAGAATTCCTATTTTTTAACACTGATTCTTGCCATCGCACGGGCTAAAGCCGTCTCTGCTCTTGCAATATCAGTCTTGGGATCTCTTTCCGTAAGAAGTCTTTCCGCACGTTCCTTGGCAGCAAGTGCTCGCATCTCATCGATCTCATCCGGCCACTCTATGACCTCTGCCAATATTGTTACGGAATCTTGAAGTATCTCTACAAAACCGGAATGTAATGCCGCTTTCTTAACATCCTCCCCGGTAATAGTCAGCACTCCGGGCTTGATAATAACCGTCATGGGAACGTGGTTTTTATATACACCGATTGCTCCCTCGGTGGTATTAAACTCCACCATGGTTGCATCACCCTCATAGAAGTTTCTGTCCGGAGTAATGACTTTTATCTTAAATGTATTGCCGCTTTCTGCCATACCTATCTCCAACTGTTATTACTTTACTCTTGCAACAACATCATCAATGCTTCCGGCGTTGAGGAAATAACTCTCAGGTATGTCATCATGCTTACCTTCTATTATCTCCTTAAAGCCTCTGATCGTCTCAGCAACAGGTACATACTTACCTTCCAAGCCCGTGAACTGACCTGCCACGAAGAAAGGCTGTGAAAGGAATCTCTGTATCTTACGCGCTCTGGCAACGATAAGCTTATCTTCCTCACCAAGCTCGTCCATACCAAGGATGGCAATGATATCCTGAAGTTCTTTGTACTTCTGAAGTATCTCCTGTACTCCTCTGGCTACCTTGTAGTGCTCCTCACCAACGATTCTGGGATCGAGGATACGTGATGTAGACTCAAGAGGATCAACGGCAGGATAGATACCGAGCTCCACTATAGAACGGCTAAGTACCGTCGTTGCATCCAAGTGCGCGAACGTCGTAGCGGGAGCGGGGTCCGTAAGGTCATCGGCAGGTACGTATACGGCCTGAACCGATGTAATGGAACCGTTCTTCGTAGAAGTGATTCGCTCCTGTAATGCACCCATCTCAGTCTGAAGTGTGGGCTGATAACCAACGGCAGAAGGAACACGTCCCAAAAGGGCCGAAACCTCGGAACCTGCCTGTGTAAATCTGAAAATATTGTCTATGAATAAAAGCACATCCTTGCCGGCTTTGTCTCTGAAATACTCAGCCATTGTAAGTCCGGTAAGTCCGACTCTCATTCTTGCTCCCGGTGGCTCGTTCATCTGACCGAAGACCATCGTTGTCTTATCTATAACTCCGGATTCCTTCATCTCGTAGTAAAGATCGTTACCCTCTCTCGTACGCTCTCCTACGCCCGTGAATACGGAATATCCGCCATGCTCGGTAGCTATGTTACGAATAAGCTCCTGGATAAGCACTGTCTTACCAACTCCGGCACCTCCGAAGAGTCCGATCTTACCACCCTTCTGGTAGGGGCAAAGAAGATCAACGACCTTGATACCGGTCTCGAGGATCTCAGCCTCGGTTGCCTGCTCCACGAACTCGGGTGCAGGTCTGTGTATCGGCTCATATGTATCCGTGTTGGGTGCCGGCTTATTATCTATAGGCTCACCCAATACATTGAACATTCTTCCGAGAGTATTCTCACCTACCGGTACCGTTATGGGTGCACCGGTGGCAACAGCCTCCATTCCTCTTACGAGACCGTCTGTAGGTCCCATAGCGATACATCTTACCGTATCATCACCAAGATGCTGTGAAACCTCCACTGTAAGCTTGCTCTCATCGCTTCTGGTGATCTTGATTGCCTCATTGATCTCGGGCAATTCACCTTCCTTGAACTTGATATCGAGCACGGCTCCTATAATCTGCGTAATCTTGCCTATATGCATATCCGCCATACTAATTGTCCTTTCTGTTAACAATATACACTAATTCTGTGCCTGTGAACCGGCAATGATCTCTGTAAGCTCCTGAGTGATAGAGCCCTGTCTTGCTCTGTTGTACTGCAATGTCAGCTTATCTATCATCTCTTCGGCATTCGTAGTAGCATTGTCCATCGCCTGCATTCTGGCTCCGTTCTCACTGGCCACGGATTCAATCATACCGCCGTATATTATGCTCGTAATATACTTGGGAATGATAAGCTCCAAAGCTTCTTCCTCTTCAGGCTCAAAGTTCATCGGAGCAACAGGTCCTCCCGCATCCTCCGTAGGACCTTCGATTGCTTCGGCTTTGTCTACCGGCAAAAGCTTCATAAGCTTAGGTTCATGAACAACCGTATTCTTGAAATTGGTATATGCGAGGTAAATCTCGCCTATCTCCCCGTTTCTGTATGAATTAAGAAGAATTGTAGACAGTCTCATCGCATCCACATATTCCGGAGCGTCTATCATACCGGAGAAATCTTCCGATATTTCATAGCCATACCTGTTCATAGCCTCACGGCCCTTTTTACCCAGGGTATAGACCACTACGTCTTCCTTCTTAAGCTCACTTCTGGTAACAAGCTTGACCACATTGGAGTTATATCCGCCTGCAAGTCCTCTGTTACCTGTTATCATCACTACTGCCTTTTTGGTACTTCCGTTGCCTAAAACATAAGGATGATTGATCTCTCCGGCCTTTCCAAGCATTGAACTGACCGTACGATACATGTAATCAAAGTAACCCTTACTGTTCATGGCTGCCTGCTTGGTACGCTGCAGCTTAACTGTAGACACCAGTTTCATAGCCTTAGTGATCTGTCCGGTACTCTGTATACTGCTTCTACGCCTTTTGATATCTCTCATAGACGCCATATATAATCACCTTCCAATCATCAAGTCTTTACTTGAACTGTGCCTTAAATTCCTCAACTGCCTTCTTAAGCAGTGCATCCGTCTCATCAGAGATCTGCTTCTCGGTTGCTATATTCTTCGGAATCTCAGGATACTTTGTATCAAGGAATTCGAAGAGCTCGGTCTCAAATCTCGTAATTGCACTTACGGGAATATCAAGCAGATATTTGTTCGTTGCAACATATATGATTATTACCTGATACTGTACAGGCATGGGCTTATACTGAGGCTGCTTCAAAATTTCTCTGATTCTTTCACCCTGAGCAAGCTTCTCCTTGGTATCAGCATCAAGCTCGGAACCGAACTGCGCAAAAGCAGCCAGCTCTCTGTACTGTGCAAGCTCCACACGAATAGGTGCCGCGATCTTCTTCATGGCCTTAATCTGAGCTGCACCACCAACTCTCGATACCGAAAGTCCGGCGTTAATGGCAGGTCTGAAACCTGAGTTGAACATCTCTGTCTCAAGATATATCTGTCCGTCTGTAATCGAAATAACATTGGTAGGGATATACGCAGAAACGTCACCTGCCTGTGTCTCGATGATGGGAAGTGCCGTAAGAGATCCTCCGCCGTACTCTTCGCTCATTCTTGCCGCACGCTCCAAAAGTCTTGAGTGCAGGTAGAATACATCACCGGGATATGCCTCACGTCCGGGCGGACGCTTAAGAAGCAATGAGAGTGTACGGTAAGCGGTAGCGTGCTTACTCAAGTCATCATATATAACAAGCACGTCCTGTCCGTTCTCCATCCACTCCTCACCGATTGCACAACCGGCATAAGGAGCAATGTACTGCAAAGGCGCAAGTTCACTGGCCGTTGATGCTACAACGGTCGTATATGCCATCGCACCGTACTCTTCAAGTGTCTTAACTATATTGGCAACGGTAGAAGCCTTCTGACCGATGGCAACATATATACACTTAACGTTCTGTCCCTTCTGGTTAATGATCGTATCTATGGCTATGGCTGTCTTACCGGTCTGTCTGTCACCGATAATAAGCTCTCTCTGGCCTCTTCCGATGGGAACCATCGAGTCTATAGCCTTGATACCTGTCTGTAAGGGAGTATCTACCGACTTACGGGTGATAACGCCCGAAGCGACTCTCTCTATCTGACGATATTTGTCAGTCTCTATAGGACCCTTGCCGTCTATCGGCTGGCCGAGGGCATTGACTACTCTACCGAGCATTGCGTCGCCTACAGGTACTTCAACAACTCGTCCCGTAGTCTTGACCACATCACCCTCATTGATATTCTTGTGATTACCTAAAAGCACCGCACCTACGTTATCTTCCTCGAGGTTAAGCACCATTCCGTATATCTCACCGGGGAATTCAAGCAGCTCTCCCTGCATAGCCTTCTCAAGACCATGCACACGGGCAATACCGTCTGCCACCTGAATGACGGTACCCACATCGGATACTTCCATCTCCTTTGAATATCTCTTGATCTGATCCTTGATGACTGAACTAATCTCTTCTGGTCTTAAATTCATGGATCTTTTCCTTTCCTTGACTTTGCTTTACGCTAATTAAGCATTGTATTCATCAGACTCTGCTTAAGCTTTTCAATCTTCGTACTGATACTGCTGTCCACAACTCTGTCACCTATGCGGATCTTCATTCCGCCGATAAGGCTTTCATCGATTGCATAGTTAAGCTTAATGCTCTTATATCCGGTTGTCTCCAACAGTCTTTTCTCTACTTTGGCTTTTTCATCCGCACTCAGCTCCATGGGTGTTGTGACATAAGCTTTTCCTATACCCTTAAGCTTCTCTGTCTCATCCATGAAATATGCGAATATACTCTGAATCTCCGGGAATCTTCCTTTTGATACGACTATCTTAAGGAAACCCATCAATTCGGCTGACAGCCTGCCACCGAAAACATTCTGTACGACCTCAAGCTTATTGTCCATATCCACACGGGGATTACACATAAGCTTCATGAAATCGGGATTATCGTTAAGGATCTCTGATAAAGCCTTAACTTCTTCCATCATGGCATCTTCGTTGTTCTGTTCAGCCACAAGCTCAAGCAAAGCATCACCATATGTTTTGGATATCAGCTTAGCCATGTGCTATCACCCATTTCCTTCAAAGTGTCATCTATAAGCTTTTCCTGGACTTCTGTGTCCATATTCTGTCCGATTACCTTGCCGGCTATCGCAGACGCTACCGTAACCATCTCACGCTTAACATCATCAGCCACGCGCTTCTTCTCAAGCTCCGCCTCGGTATTGGCTCTGGCAATTATGCCTGATGCCTCTTCCTTGGCCTTGGCAATTGTAGCGGCCTCTCCGTCAAGTGCCTTACGTCTCGCCTCGCTGAGTATTGCCTCTGCCTCTTTATTGATATCATGCAGCTTCTGCTCATACTCACTCTTTAAAGCTTTGGCGCTGTCAAGACTCTCCTTGGCCTCATCGAGTTCACTCTTGATCTTCTCCTGACGCTTCTTCAAAAATTCTCTTGCGGGATTAAAGAAGAAATACGATGCAAAGAAGAACAGTGCGATAACAGCAATGAGTGTCAGGATCGCATCATGCAGCAACTGCATATCAAGGTCGAACAGTCTCGGGGTCATCCCCTCTGCCGTTGCAAGTATAAAACCTGCATTAGTATATAAATCCAACCTTCTGCCTCCTTTCTGTTATGTCCTTACGAAGGCTTTATTTTGCCAGAGGCTTAACAAAGATAAGTATCATAGCTATAAGCAAGCCGTAAAGACCTGTCGTCTCCGCTACGGCCTGACCCAAAAGCATGGTACCTGTGATATCACCCTTAGCACCGGGGTTACGTCCTACAGCAGAAGCAGCGTGTCCGGCTGCAATACCCTGTCCTACACCGGGGCCGATACCTGCGATAACCGCAAGTCCTGCACCTATTGCCGAACATCCGAGAATAAAGTTAGTGTTGAATTCCATAATTCATTCCTCCGTTGTGTAATAAAATAGTAAAACTGAGAGTTCTGTGCTCTCGTTATAGTTATGTTCAAGCCCTCGCAGGGCGAAAGCCCATAATTATGAATCACCCATCGCATCCGCGATATAAGTCATTGTAAGCATACAGAATACGTATGTCTGGATTGCACCCGAGAACAGGTCAAAGTATACATGCAACGCTGCGGGCCATACATAAGCTATTCTGCTTAACAAACCGTAGATCAATGCCATCATTACCGTACCCGAAAGGATATTGGCAAACAGACGCAAAGACAACGATATCGGAACCGCAACATCGCCGATGATGTTGATCGGTGCCCAGAAAGGCCAGGGATCGCAGAGTCCTCTTAAGAATCCGGTAACCTTCTGATATCTTATCTTCGTTATAAAGATCAGCGTAAAGGTTATAAGACCAAGCGGCAATGTGGTTCCGTAATCCGCCGTCGGCGGCCTGAGTCCCAGCAGTCCCGAAATATTGCTGAAAATAATAAAGATAAATATCGTCCCTATGTAGTTGCGGAAGTTCCTGCCCTTGCTTCCCATAGTCGACTCAACCATTCCGTCAAGCTTCTCAACTATGAGTTCCACGACATTCTGGAATCCTTCAGGGACTTCCTTGCCCTTTTTCATAGCTCTTCCGGCCACAAACATGAATATCATCAGTGTGATCAGAACTATGAGCGTACTCACGTGAGTCGTCGTTATCCAAACCTTCTGTCCGAAAAAGTCATACGAGAAGATTCCGTGTATCATAAAATCCACTTCATCATCCGCTGCAAGCAATATCGGATTCATAGACCCACCTCCTTATTCCGTATTGTATATCATGTACAGTTGCCGTATTCCGAACGGCAAAACTACTGTTTATCAAAAAATCTTCCGGTAAACCTGCTTATCACCGGCTGCAGATACGCACCGACCTTGATTCCAAGCACACCTGCAAATCCCGCAAGCATTGATGTATTGCCGCCGATATACCAAAGTCCCAGCAATACCAGCGCAACCGCCGCATACCTTATCACACTGTGCTTAAGGGAAAAAGCCGTCGCTCCCCGCTCGTTGTCAGCATTGACGGTAAGATTACGATCAAGCGACCACCAGATATGATATGCATAAACACAGGCCGTGAGTATTCCTGTCCACAGACCTATGCAAAAGAACAACTTCTGGGAAACAAACCAGATGAGTATCAATTGAAGTATCAGGCCGAACACCAGGATGCCCACGATGATATCCGCCAATGTTCTGTCAATTGTCATCCTGCCTGTCGTCTTCGTCATCCTCATATTCTCTCTTAGCCAGAATATATATATTACGGGCACCTGCCACAGCTCCGACGAAAAACATTATTATAAAGATAAAGCTCGTATTAAAACGCTTATCCAAATAGTATCCGAGAGCCGAACATAAAAAAATAGGAACCAGCATATTGATAGCAAATTGGGATATATACGACAATACTCTAATATTACTCCTTCTGCTTCCCTTCACATGCTGTTCCTTTCATATCAACTAAAGGCTATTATACAGGATATTCTCAATTGTGTAAAGAATCTGCGTAATTATCTATATAGTCTGTATATTTCTTAAAATCGCCGTTATGTACTGACGTCAGCAGCTTCCCCAGTCGTTCCACGGAAGTATGGAACTGCTCATCACTTATAAGCCCTTTATTGTATGCTTCCGAAAGCTCGTCCACATCAAGAACATTTAACCTGTCTTCACTGTCTATAGTTATGTCAACCAGCAGGTCGACAACAGTAAGCTCATTCTTCTCTTTGTTCTCTTCAAATTCAACTATATCGCAATACCAATAATATAATGAATCATCCTCTCTTAAAAACTTACTTACTTTGATACCTTCTTCAAAAAGATACATGGAATATCCGTGATGGAAATCTTTTCGGGGTTTTAAAGTCTGCCACTTTGTCAAAAGTACCTCATTATCCATATGTAAAATTATATCATCTTTTAATTTTACACACTCATCAGGTATTATTCTTTTACGATAAAGCGTCGGATACATCCCTTTTTCCTCCATGCAGAAAACCTTTAGTCATACAATCATCGAATGTGATCAGTAGAATATGTGTGCACCGATCTGGATTCCCGTCAGTCCCTCTATCGGTGTTCTGAAATACACGCAGTTACCTACGTTCGTCTGGCCGCTCATAGCCTCATCCGCCGCCTTATAGCAGGCTGCAGTGGCTTTGTCCGAAGCAAGTGCCAGCGCCAGATGCCCGTCACCTACGGGCGAAAACTGCTTGTTCTGATATATAACTCCCACAACTGTATCCGGATAAACTGAGCTTAACACTCTGTTAATGACAACCGCACCTACGGCAAGCTGTCCTTCATACGGCTGATTCCCCGCTTCACAATAGATCAGATTGGCCAGAAGATATCTGTCTCCGTCCTGGAACTGCACCTCGGAGATGTCTCTCCATTTGGACTGTGCCGCCAACTTGGACATCGCTATCTCTTCCGCCAGTTGCTTCTTTAGTGCCGCTATGTTCTCCTCTTCCTTGGCCGACTGTTCCGCATACGCATCAGCAACGGCCTCAAAGGCTTTAATCTCTCCGGCATATTTGCCTATCTCATTGGATGTTGCATTAACATATCCCGAAACTTTGGCCTGTTCCGCAGCAACCTGTTCATGATACTTATCAAGTTCCGCCTTCTGTGCCTCCAGCGTAGCTTTGGTGTCTTCGACATTCTTCCTTGTCTCGACATATTTGTTAAGCATCTTACGGTCATACTCGGAAAGCTTCTCAATATAATTGTTCTTATTCAAAAAGTCCGAGAAACTCGTCGATGTAAAAAGCATCTCCGCATAGGTGTATTCCTTCTTCTCATACATGAACCTTATGCGCTTCTTCATCGCTTCATACTGCGCGTTCTCTATTGATATCGCTTCCTCAAGATCTGACTCGGTCTGTGAAATCTCGGCTTCCTTATCGGATATCTGTCCCTCTAAGGTATTAAGGTTATCACTAACGGTAGCCAGCTCCACATTAAGCTGATGTAGCTGGCCTTCCAATGTTCCCTTCGTATTGTTAAGGGAATCGATATTATCCTTTGTCTCTTTAAGCTTCTGCGTTGTATCCGCGTGTTCCTGCTGAGCTTTGTTAAGCTTCTCCTGTGTCTCCTTGATATCGGCAGATACCGTGAGAACGGGGATGCTCGAAACAACCAGCGATGCAGCGGACATAAGCGCCACAGTCTTAAGCGTAAGCTTTCTCATACCGCTCCTTACCTTAAGGCCAAGCATTCCACCCGATACTCTTAAACGTCTATTGTAAGAGTTCTTCCCGAGTGTTCATACTTCTTATATACGACCCCTGCAGAGTCAAACATTCTCTTGGCTGCAATATTGCCCGGTGTTCCGGCATATTTGTCACTGTCGTATATCACAGTCTTTATGCCGCACTGTATGATTGCCTTAGCGCACTCATTGCACGGAAAAAGCGAAACATACAGCTTCGAACCTGCTAAAGAACCTCCTCTGAAGTTCAGAATGGCATTCAGCTCACTGTGCGTAACGTAAGCATACTTGGTATCAAGCATATCTCCGTCCCTCTCCCAAGGAAAGTCCTCATCCGAACAGCCGTTGGGAAAGCCGTTATAGCCCATGGAAAGAATCTTGTTGTCTTCTCCGACTATACATGCTCCAACCTGTGTATTGGGATCCTTGGAACGCATGCCCGCAAGCTTGCTTATGCCCATAAAATATTCATCCCAACGTATGTAGTCTTCTCTTTTACCCATAATAATATCCCCAAATTAACCTGTTTTACTTTGTTCCGAATATTCTGTCTCCGGCATCGCCGAGTCCGGGAACGATATAAGCGTTCTCGTTAAGCTTTTCATCAAGAGCGCCTATGTATATATCCACGTCGGGATGTGCTTCCTTAAGCACCTTGACTCCTTCGGGAGCCGCTATTATACACATAAAGTGAATCTTCTTGCATCCCTTGTCCTTAAGCATCTGTATGGCCGCAGCCGCACTTCCGCCCGTAGCAAGCATGGGATCTACCACAAACACTTCTCTCTCAGCACTGTCTGCCGGAAGCTTGCAGTAATATTCAATCGGCTTATGCGTCTCGGGATCTCTGTACAGTCCGATATGACCCACCTTTGCTGTGGGTATTAAAGTCAACATACCGTCTACCATTCCGAGTCCGGCTCTTAATATAGGAACAACCGCAAGCTTTCTTCCCTTTAATGTCTTAACCGTAGTATCGCATATCGGAGTCGTAATCTTGATGTCGGTAAGTTCCAGATGTCTTGTTGCCTCATAGCATATAAGCATTGCTATCTCGGATACGGTCTGTCTGAAATCCTTGGTTCCCGTATCCTTGCGTCTTATGTATCCTATCTTGTGTTGAATAAGCGGATGATCCATTATCATTACGTCAGCCATTGTATTGTCCTCCTGTTTGTAAAATTAATTCGTGATTTAAATTACACCTGTTCTATTTCATTGATACGTCTGATATGTTTCTCTTCATTTGAGAAAGGAGTATCCAAAAAAGTATCCACAATGTCGCATGCCATATTCGGTCCTATTAATGCTCCGCCCAAAGCAAGCATATTCGCATCATTGTGAAGTCTTGTCATCTTGGCCGATAACGGTTCGCTGCAAAGCGCACATCTTATTCCCTTAACCTTATTGGCCGTTATCGATATGCCGATTCCCGTGGTACATACCACTATTCCTCTGTCACATTCGCCTTTTGCCACCGCTTCCGCCGCAGCCTTCCCAAATATGGGATAATCACATGACGACTTATCCTTGCATCCGTAGTCCACGTACTCGATGCCCCTGTCCTTAAGATGCTTAACTATGACTTCCTTCATGTCAAAGCCGCCATGATCGCTTCCAAGCGCCACCTTCATGAATCACTTCCTCCTATATCTTATCAATATCTATTATCTTCTGGCCTGCTGCCTTTAATAATCTGTTCATTACCGCTCTTCCGAGATTACCGCCTTCAAAGCTCTCGGAATAGATAACTTCCACATCTTCTTCATCAAATTCCCTTAAGATGGAATACAATCTGTGGGCGACCATAGTCTCATCACCGAGCTTGCCTGCGCATTTGACGGACGGTGCCTTATATCTTAAGACGTGTTCGTCGGAACATATAATTCCGACTTTAATAAGATTATGCTTATCTCTCTCCGCACATTCGTTAATGTACTCCGTTACCTTACTGTCTTCTCCCCTTACCACGGTAAGTTCGCCCTTAGGTGCATAGTGTCTGTACTTCATTCCGGGGGCTTTGGGAGCTTCCTTGCTGTCTGCGGATATAATTCCGGGATCGTAATCTATATCTTCCAATACCTGAGCAAGGTCTAAGGCTGTAATTGCGCCGGGCCTTAGGATTAAGGGACGGTCTCCCGTCAAATCTACGATTGTTGATTCCAGACCTATATCCACATCTCCGCCGTCTATAATCATATCGATTCTGTCATTTAAATCCTCTATAACATGCGAAGCCCTGGTCGGACTGGGTCTGCCCGAAAGATTGGCACTGGGAGCTGCAACATAACCGCCTGCGGCTGTAATAAATTCTCTTGCTACCTCATCAGACGGCATACGTATTGCAACGGTATCAAGTCCGCCTGTGGTCTCATAAGGAACCGCATCCGTCTTATTAAGGATTATCGTCATGGGACCCGGCCAGAAGAGATCTGCAAGCTTTTTTGCCTTCTTACTTACGTCCTCTATTGTATATTCATCATCATCAAGCGATGCTATGCGCTTTATATCGTCAAAATCCGCAATATGAACTATTAATGGATTGTCTGAAGGTCTTCCCTTGGCTTCGTATATCTTCCTGGAAGACGTCGGATTAAGCGCATCTCCTCCCAGTCCGTATACCGTCTCTGTGGGAAAAGCGACCAATCCGCCGCTTTTAATAATCTGACCCGCTTTTTCAATTCCTTCTTCATCCGGATTTTTCCTGTCAATCCGCAATATTTCAGTGTTCATAATTAAAGATATTCTAGCATATTTTTATGACACAATAAAGCCCGAAACACAATATATTGTGCTTCGGGCCGTTAAAATATCCGGTCTTGAACCAACTTTAGAATATCTTCTTTTTCTTCTTTCCGCCGCCTCCGGTGCTGCCGCTTTTGCCGTTCTTGGAATCCGTATAACGCTTCGCGGCGTTCAAAGAATCGTCATTGGCTTCATCAAACTTTGCCAACAGTTCTTTTGCCTCATGCGAAAGCTTATCGGGAACCTGTACAACAAGAGTTACATACTGATCGCCTCGAATATCCTTGTTACGAAGCGAAGGAACTCCCTTACCCTTAAGTCTTACCCTGGTATCGGTCTGTGTTCCGGGCTTAACCTCGTATATTACCTTACCGTCAACGGTATCTATGACTATCTCTCCACCGAGTGCAGCCACAGGGAAGGATACTGGAACTGTAGAGAATATGTTCATATCCTGTCTCTGGAAAATCGGATGACGTCCTACAATTACTTCTACGAGGACATCTCCTCTCGGGCCTCCGTTTACTCCGGGCTCACCCTGGCCGGAAAGCCTCTTGCACTGACCGTTGTCAATTCCCGCAGGGATATCCACCGCAAATCTCTTCTTCATCGGGATATAACCGGTTCCCCGACAATCCGGACACTTATCCTTTATTACCTTACCTGTTCCCTGGCAATCGGGACAGGTCTGAACGTTACGAACTGTTCCGAAGAATGACTGCTGTGAGAATACAACCTGACCTTTACCGCCACACTTTGTACATGTAACGGGTGAAGTGCCGGGCTTTGCACCCGAACCCTTACAGGTCTTACACTCTTCCTTGACGTTAAGCTCTATCTCTTTCTCACATCCGAATACGGCTTCCTCAAACGTAATACGTATGCTCGTGCGCACATTACTTCCCTTCATGGGGCCGTTACGCGCACCTCCGCTCCTTCGTCCGCCGCCGAACAGATCTCCGAACAAATCTCCGAATATATCCGTAAAATCAGCACCGTTGAAATCAAATCCGCCGAATCCGCCGGCTCCTCCCATGCCGCCTTCAAATGCCGCATGTCCGAACTGATCGTACTGGCGTCTCTTCTCCGGATCGGATAAAACCGCATAAGCCTCAGAAGCTTCTTTAAACTTCTTCTCGGCATCAGCGTCACCCGGATTCATATCAGGATGATATTTTTTCGCAAGAACACGATATGCTTTTTTCAGTGCCGCTTCGTCGGCGTTCTTCTCAACGCCCAGCACCTCATAATAATCTCTTTTCTGTTCTGCCATTTTCCAATCTCCAATATCGTCAGTATAAGGGGACAGTGTATGCCCCCTTATACTTTATTTATCATTCCTTTAAGACTTAGACCTCTCTGAAATCTCCGTCTATGATATCGTCATCCGCTGCCGAATCCGCACCTGCATCAGCTGCGCCTGCATCAGCCGCTCCCGCAAATCCGCTCATGTCGGGACCTGCTGCTCCCGCAGCACCCTGTGCCTGCTCATACATCTTAGAGAATAAGCTCTGAGCACCTGTCATAAGCTTCTCCTGTGCAGCCTTAATCTCAGCAACCTGATCCGAATTAAGCTCCTGATCCTTGGTCTTTTCGAGAATATCCTTAAGAGCCTGAAGGTCTGCCTCTACAGAAGCCTTCTCTGTAGCGTCTACCTTATCGCCGACTTCGTTAAGTGCCTTCTCTGTCTGGAATACGAAGCTGTCTGCATCATTACGTGCATCGATGGCTTCCTTACGTGCCTTATCCTGAGCCTCATACTCCTGAGCTTCCTTAACGGCCTTATCAATCTCATCATCCGACATAGATGAACCTGCGGTAATGGTGATATGCTGCTCCTTACCTGTTCCAAGATCCTTAGCAGATACATTAACGATACCGTTAGCATCGATATCGAATGTAACCTCAATCTGAGGAACACCTCTCATTGCTGGAGGGATTCCATCAAGTCTGAACTGTCCAAGTGACTTGTTATCCTTAGCGAACTGTCTCTCACCCTGAAGTAC
>JAEEGJ010009529.1_pt1 | contig 25907 bp, 24 predicted proteins | sample 8958761 | NCBI WGS metagenome assembly JAEEGJ01 (sample SAMN16246546, study PRJNA631951) | gut metagenome | biome: gut microbiome; feature: rumen; material: RS-attached | host: Bos | place: Iran: Karaj | collected 2018-10 | reverse complement strand
CCAAGGGCTTTACCGCATCTGGAATTTGCGCCGGAATCAAGGCCAGCGGCAATGCCGATATGGCTCTTCTCAAGAGCGAAAAGGCTGCCCGCTGCTTCGCCGTTTTTACCACCAATAAGGTGAAGGCCGCCCCGGTCCTTTACGACAAGGCAGCCCTCGAACACGCCCACTTTGCCTCCGCCGTGATTGTGAACAGCGGTAACGCAAACGCTTGCACGGGCGAAAAGGGCTATGCCGATGCTGAACGTATGGCTGTCCTCACGGAAGAAGCCTTGAAGCTTACGCCGAAGAGCGTGCTCGTTTGCAGCACGGGCGTGATTGGCCACTTGATGCCGATGGACAAGATCGAAGCCGGTATCCCGAAACTTGTGGAAAAGCTCCACGAAGATGCTTCCGAAGAATTTGGCCGCGCTATCCTCACGACGGACCTTGCTCTCAAGAGCCACGCCGTGGAAATCAAGACGGAAAAGGGCGTAGTGACAATCGGTGGCGCCTGCAAGGGTTCTGGCATGATCCACCCGAACATGGCAACGATGCTCGCCTTCATCACGACGGACCTTGCTTTGCCGATTGATTTCTTTGCTGAATTCCGCGCTAACATTGCTGACTCCTTCAACGCTATTACGGTCGATGGTGACACCAGCACGAACGACACTTGCATCATGCTTGCTAACGGCATGAGCGGCATCAAGTACGAAGACCTTTCCCTCAGCGAACAGGGCGAATTCCGCGCTGCTTTGACGCTCGTGATGCAGAGCCTCGCTAAGGACATTGTCCGCGACGGTGAAGGTGCAACGAAGCTCATCGAACTCCGCATCGAAAAAGCAGAAAGCCACGAAGAAGCGCTCCGCATGGCTCGCTTCATCGGTACGTCAAACCTCGCCAAGTGCGCTATGTTCGGTGAAGACCCGAACTGGGGACGTATCCTCAGCAGCGCTGGTTCTAGCGGCTGCAACATGGTTGCCGAACATACGGACCTCTACTTTGGTGAAGTCAAGGTTCTTGAAGGTGGCCGTCCGATACAGCTGGACGAAAAGCAGATGGCTGCACTGCATGCCGTGGTTCGCCAGCGTGAATACAAAGTAACGCTCGTGTTGAACATCGGTCAGGCTTCTGCAAGCGCGTTTACTTGCGACTTGAGCTACGGCTACGTGAAGATAAATGCTGAATATACAACGTAGTTGTTTGTCAATAGTTGTTGGTCTTTAGAATTGTCATTGCGAGGCGAGAGTCGCCGAAGCAATCTCTAGTGGCATTGTCATTCCCGAATGGATCTCTTTGACTACTTGCAGCTATGCTGCTTAGTAGTCATGATCCGCGTATGGGGAGGGAATCTCCTTTTTAAAACTCCTCGGTTATGCCGAGGATGTTTTTTATTAAGATGTTATCAAGAAAGTCGCTAAGGGGTTTGCAGAGGCGTGTTTCTTTCTGTGAACAGCTTTTTTGAGAAAATCCTGCTTTCGGGTGGGATTTCTTGTATTTTTTAGTTGAAACACAAGGATGGAATATGGATAATTTCAATTTTTATAGCCCCACGGAATTCGTATTTGGAAAAGACCGCGAAAATGAATGCGGTGAACTCGTCAAGAAGTATGGCGGCACGAAGGTGCTGATTCATTACGGTGGGGGTTCTGCGGTGCGCTCTGGCTTGATTGACCGTGTCAAATTGTCGTTGGATGCTGCGGGCATCGCCTATGTGGAACTCGGCGGCGTGAAACCGAATCCGCGCGATACGCTCATTTACAAGGGCATCGAAATGATGCGCGCGAAGGGGGTTGACTTTATTTTGGCCGTCGGCGGTGGCTCTGTAATTGATAGCTCCAAGGGCATCGCTGTGGGCGCTCTTTACGATGGCGACTTTTGGGATTTTTATGCGAAAAAACTGCCGGTCACGAAGGCGCTGCCGATTGGTGTGGTGCAGACGATTGCTGCCGCCGGTTCCGAAGGCAGCGGTGATTCCGTTGTGACAAAAGAAGAGGGAATGCTCAAGCGTGATATTGGTGCTGACGTGATTCGCCCGAGATTTGCTGTGCAGAATCCAGCATTGCTCTGCACGTTGCCTGCTTACCAGACGGCTTGCGGCATTACCGACATCATGGCTCACGTTTTTGAACGTTACTTTACGAATACGCTTGAGGTCGAAACGACGGACCGCCTTTGCGAAGCGCTGCTCATCACGATGCTCAAGGAAGGGCCGCGCGCCATGGCCGAACCCGACAATTACGAGGTTCGTGCGAACATCATGTGGGCGGGTACGGTAGCCCACAATGGACTTGTGGGCTGTGGGCGCAGTCAGGACTGGAACAGTCACGCGATTGAACATGAACTCTCTGGACTCTACGACTGCGCCCATGGCGCGGGTCTCGCAGTGATTATGCCGGCGTGGATGGAATACGTCGTTGATCATAACGTGATGCGTTTTGCGCAGATGGCAACGCGCGTGTTCGGCTGTCAAATGAATTTCGAAAATCCGAAAGCGACTGCTCTTGAAGGCATTAAGGTATTCCGTCGATTCTTGCATTCCATCGGCATGCCGATTAACTTTGCCGAACTCGGCGCGAAAGAAGAGGATATCCCGACGCTTGTCGAAAAGCTGAATCCGGGCGACGGCTGGGGCTTCGTGCCACTCAAGGAGAAAGACGTGACTGCGATTTACACCATCGCCGCGCATGCGACGTTGGAGTAGATTGGATAATTTGAAAGCTCTAAAAAAGCTCCTCGGTTATGCCGAGGAGTTTTGCTGTATAAAATTTGACTGGATCCTTCCGCTTTCAGCGTCAGGATGACGTTTTGATTAATTAGTCTTTAATACAACGTAAGCTTGCGCCGAATTCGGGGTTGAATTTGTCGAACTTGGCGATATCCTTGTCGTGGAAGAATATGAGGACTTCGCCTTCGCTTGTCCAGAAGTAAGCCTTTTGGCCGGCTTCTTCAAATTTGCGTTCCTTTATAGGCACGTCGCTCTTGGCGAAGTGTGCACCGCCAGCTTTTGCACCAAAGCCGAGTTCATCCTTGCCGTTTCCGAAAATTGGAGAATCCTTCTTGATCGGATCCCAGCCATAGCCAGCCTTGAGAGCGACGCCCGGCTTTTTGCCGGCAACAGCGAGGAGCTTTTGCCATTCTGCCTTGCTCGGCATGTGGAATCCTTCGAGGCAAGCTTTTTTGGCGTTCTCGAAGTCGTAGAGGCGGCCCCAGTGGTTGCATTGCGCACAAATTGCACCGGAGGCGGTGGCGAAGTTCATGTTTTCGGCAGTCCAGAGCTGGTCGCCGATGACAATCCATTCGTAGGAGTTTCCGTCGCGCGGGTCCTTGTAGCTACCGCTTGTGGCGGGGCTCCCGTCTTCGTTGAACGTCTGGCCGAATGCAATTTGCTTATTTTGTTTGTACTCCGCTTTTGAAGCGACCTTTCCATTCTTGTGGTAGCGGATGACGGTTCCTTCGATGTAGCCGTTCACGTAGGGCAATTCTGACTGCGGAGTGCCGTCCTTGTAGTACTCCTTGGTCATGCCCTCGCGGCGGTCGTTCACGAAATTCGATTCGCGCTTGAGCGTGCCGTCGTCGTAGTATTCCTTTTCGAGCCCTTCCTTCTTGTCATTGACGTAAGTGGCTTCGAAACGGACATTCCCGTTCGGGTATTTTTCGACTCGAACGTCTTCGCATGCGGTAAAGGCTATGGAACCTGCCGCGATGAATAGAATGAATGGAAGGTGTTTCATGCGTACTCCTTATAGTGTGATTTTTCCCGCTGTCGCGAGAAGCCCAATCATGTATAACATTCCATCGTAGTAGCGCCAGAAGCGGTAGGGCACAGACAATGCGGCCAGTCTCTTGACGAACGGCGTGATGCGCGGGTCGTCTGGCGGGAGCACTTGTGTGGCTGCGGCGTTCATGGCGATAAGTCCTGGGGTCGCGTTTCTGCCTTGGTGCGGGTACGGGCCACCATCGACCGCGTAGTCCGAAAGGTAGGGGTTGCAGTTCTGGAAAAAGTTCAGGATGCGTTCGCAGATTTCTTTTTCACTTTCGTGTCCGCGGAAAATGGCGTAGTCGAGGCTCAAGTTGAGCGCCACGCGCCATGCGTCTCCGCTGAAGTTGTTGCTTTCGGGGAACCAGGGCATGGCCTTGGGAGTTCCGTCATATTCGGAGTAGTCCGCGCATAATCCGGTGACAGGGTGTGCCGCCTTTTGCAAAAATTCGATGCTGGCCTGGGCGACTTCGAGCCAAGAATCGTCACCGGTGGCTTCGGCAAACATGCGGTAGAACGCCATGGTGTGGTAGCTTGGATCGGTGAAATCGTTCCCGAGAACGGGCGAAAACTTGATGAGCTTCCGTTCGGGGTCTATAATCGGTCCGACAAGTTCGTTTTGCGGTTTGTACTTGATATCGGTGATAAGCTGGACCGCCTCGTGGCGGAGGTCTTCGCGGTTGAATTTCTTTGCGGCGATAAGGAGCGCGGCGGCGATGTATTCCTCGCTGTCCGGTGCAGCCCCCGGATCCATCATGGAAAAGTCGGTGGTGCTGACTTGCCAGGAGAAGAACCCTTTGTGCGGGCCGTCGTTGTTGCGGATATATTTTTTTGAGAAGTTCCAGAGCTTGTCGAACATGGCTTCGTGGTCGGTCAAAGCCGCGATAAACAAACCGTAACTCATGCCTTCGGCTCGGATGTCGTCGTGCCCGATATCGATGATGTAGCCCATGTCGTCGGCCGCATCGAAATAGATGCGTTCATCTATCGGATCGCCTTCAAAAAGTTTGCTATAGGCATTCTGAATAAGTTGGTCCGCAAAATTGGGACCATATCCAGCTTCAACAAATAAATCACGCGTCGGGTAGCGTTGCAACATTGCACTCATTTCAAAAAATCCATTCCTATGTAACAATTAAAATAAATAAATTCGTATCTTTTGGATGGAGGTCTTTATGTCAGATATATTGATTTTAGGTTATGGACCGGCCGGAATATCGGCTGCGTTATATGGTTTGCGTGCTGGACTTGACGTTCAGCTTGTGGGTAAGGATGCAGGCGCGCTGGCGAAAGCCCATAAAATTGAAAATTATTTTGGTTTAAAAGAACCGCTAACTGGAGAAGAACTTGCCGAAGTCGGCAAGAATCAGGCACTTGCTCTTGGAGCGAAAATTGCAGACGACGAGGTGACGGACCTCATGTTCGATGGAAATGAGTTTGTTGCAACTGGACTCGGTGGTTCGTTCCGTGGAAAGGTTTGCATCATGGCGACGGGCGCTGCACGTAAGAAAACTCCGCTGCCGGGAATGGCCGAGATGGAAGGCCATGGCGTGAGCTACTGCGCGGTTTGCGATGCGTTCTTTTATCGTAAAAAGAACGTGGCCGTACTCGGTTCGGGCGAATATGCCTTGCACGAAGTGAATGAACTGTTGTCTGTAGTCGGGAGCGTGACGCTTTTGACGAACGGCATGGAAGTGACTGCGAAGTTCCCTGAAAATGTCCAAATCGAGACGAGAAAAATCGCGGAACTCAAGGGTGCTGGCCAGTTTGAAGGCGTGCGCTTTGAAGACGGTTCCGAATTGAATTTTGATGGCATGTTTGTGGCGATGGGGAGCGCGAACGCGACGGATTTGGCGCTCAAGGCGGGCGCTGCGTTCGATGCGGGTAAACTCGTGCTGGACAAGGATTTCCAGACGACGGTTCCAGGGCTCTTTGCCGCGGGAGATTGCACGGGCGGAACGCTCCAGATTGCAGTTGCCGTGGGCGAGGGCGCCATCGCTGGACTCGCCGCGATAAAGTATTTGAGGGAACATCGAGAATAGACGAAAGAAAATGCGTCGAATAACCCTTCTCACAAATCCTGACAAGTGCAATTTGCATTGCCCGCTGTGTTTTTTGAACCAGCGGGCTTTGCTGAATTGTGGTAACGGCTGTGAGTTTGGAATGGGCGAAATGACTTTCGAAATTGCGCGTGCAGCGATTGAAAAGTACGCCGCATCGCGAGATGCTTCGGGAAATCGAATTTTGCGCGAGGTGATCCCTTCGACGATGGGGGAGCCGTTACTCTATTCGCATTTCGATGAACTGCTTGAGTTCTGCCGCTCAATTGAAATCCCGTTGAACTTGACGACGAACGGGACGTTTCCTGGGAAATGGGCGCACGAATCTGCAATGGAATTGCTTTTGCGTTCGTGTAGTGATATCAAGGTGAGTCATTTGGCATCGGAGCAATTTGACGGTTGGAAAGCGAATGTTGAAAAGTTACTGAACGTGCGGAATACGTTGAGCGAGGCGGCGACAGTCTCGTTGCAGGTGACGTTGCATCGGAAAAACATGGACGTGGTGCCGGATCTGGTGGAATGGGCTACTGCAATCGGGGTGGATAGGATCAAGTGGAATACGGTGTTTTTTTTAAGCGTGGCTCCGGCGGAACTTAAAAGCGAATTTGCTTTGGATGTTGGGCTGGATAAAGTCCGCAACCTGATTCTCGACGCTACGGCACGATGCGGCGGCAAAGTCCGGAATGAAGGTTCGCTTTTTATGAAAATCCCGTGTGGTCATTTTTCGCAAGTCGATGATACTTGCCCATTTACAGACGAAGTCTGGATTCTGCCGGATGGTAGCGAAGACCATTGCCCGAACCCGGAACGCCGTTATGTCGATAAAAATGCCGGGTGCTGTTTTTTGTAAATTCAATTAGTTGTAATATTTTGTTTACAAAAGTAAATAATATAAAATAAATATCACTTGTTGACATTTTGTAATATTTTTGTATTTTTGAGATAAAATAATAGACGGCCGCTTCCTCATGCGGATGAGATTATTAAATCAACTCAAAAAGGGACTGAATATGAAAAAAATGAAAGAGGGGCTGAAGGCTCAATGGGGCCTGGCCATGCTTTTGGCTTTTTCCATGGCAACTTCGGTATTTGCGCAGGAATCCGAATTAGTCATTACAAAGCAGCTTGATGCGGCTTATGTTGCTGTTGCCGATAATGGCGGAACGGTGACACTTACCTTTGAAGTCAAAGGCGGTGAAAATGTTTCGTACCAGTGGTATCGCTCTTCTGATGGCACTACCGAAAACTGGACTGCAATTGATGGCGCTACCGAATCCTCTTGGACTACTCCAAGCTTTAAAGTAAATAGAGGAAATATCTATTACTGCGTTGCAACCGATGGTGAAAAAAGCGTAAAGTCCAATGTAACGTTGGTGGCGAATACGGGTCTCCCGACGTTGTATGTGAATACGCCTAACGGTGTCGAAATTGAGGAAAAAGATCGCTGGATTGATGAAACCACTTTGACATTGAAGGATGCTGGGGAATACAATTTTGAAAACGTCAAGACGGAATTCCGCGGACGCGGCAATTCGACTTGGGAGCAACCCAAAAAACCATACGCCATCAAATTGAAAAAAAATTCCATAAGGAGCATTTTGGGAATGCCCGAGCATAGGCGTTGGGTGTTGATTGCTAACTATTTGGACAACAGCTTCTTGAAAAACCAAGTAGCATTTTATTTGAGCAAAAAACTCGAAATGGACTATACGGTTGACGGAAAGTTTGTGAACCTTGTTTTCAACGGTGTCTATCGTGGCCTGTACTGGTTGGGTGAAGCCATCAAGGTCGATCCGAACAGGGTGGCTATTTATGATGGCGAAGATGGAATGACCGACGGTCAGGACAAGGACTTCTTGATTGAAATGGATACGCATTATGATGAAGTCGTCAAGTTCACGACACCGATTCGTAAGATGCCTTATATGGTTAAAAATGATGATTATATAGTTGAAGATGTATTAAATGAAAAAGGTAAAAAGGTTAAAGACGAATATGGGAATACTGTAACTCAGGTTTCTGCAGTTGGCCAAGTTCGCATGGCTCGCTTCCAGAATAAGATTGCCACTTTGGAAAATTTACTCTATCCGGATTACGAAACAAATAATGATTGCAAAGTGAACACTAATAATTGCAGCGCCCCCAATGAAGATTATGCGAACATCATTGATGTCGAATCTTGGGCGAAGTTCTGGCTCATCAACGAAGTCATGGACAATACGGAATTGAACGAACCCAAGAGCGCGTATTTTACTTATCAGAATAATGTTAAAGACGGAAATGTAACCCATGATGTGTTCAAGGCCGGCCCTGTTTGGGACTTTGATGCGGGCGCAACGACAACGAACGCTCCCGTCAAGCTCGATACGAGCATCTACTACAATGCCTTGTTCAAGTCCCCAAAGTTTATTGCTGCCGTGAAAAATGTTTGGAACAAATTTGCTACAACGGAAAATGTTGACGAATTGTCTGCTGTCATATCTAGTGGAATTGAGGCTATGGCGAGTAGCTTGGTTAGTGCTGCGAAACTGGATAGCATGAGATGGGGAGCCCATAGGGATTACTCAGAAACGAAGGATTATAGTTTTATGGGCAACGTCGACTTCTTGGCTCAATCTTTGGTGAATAAAGTGCAAACTATAAAATCGTATGTAGAGAAACTGACGAATTTGGGGACTCTTGATGGCGAATATGTGGCTGTAGATGGAGAAGTGCTGACGGGGACACTTGGCAAGTTCAAGGTTTCTATTGCTGATGGTGCCACGGTAACGCTTAATGGTGTGACCATTAATGGTGTTAATGATGAAAAATACCCGTGGGCGGGTATTACCTGCAAGGGTGATTGCAATATTATTTTGGAAGGCAAAAATACGGTGAAGGGTTTCTATAGTGGCTATCCTGGTATTTATGTGCCGGAGGGTAAAACGCTTACTATTTCGGGAACGGGTTCGCTTGATGCAAGTAGCAATGGAGGGGGTGCCGGCATAGGTTGTGCTTTTAGAACCAGTTGTGGAAACATTGAAATTAATGGGGGCGTCATTACTGCTACGGGCGGTGTTTCTGGTGCTGGTATCGGTGGCAGTTATGACGGAGCCGTTGGAGACATCGTCATTAAAGGAGGAACTGTTCGTGCTACGGGTGTAGGTGATGCTGCCGGTATTGGCTCTGGATCTGATGCAACTGTTGGTTGCATTACGATTACGGATGACGTGACCAAGGTTACTGCGATAAAGGGTGAAGAATCTCCTTATAGTGTAGGTATAGGTAATGGTGGTTCTAGAACGTGTGGCATCACCATCGGCGGCGTTGTTTATGACGATATCGAAGGAAGTGAGTTTGTCTATCCGACAACGGAGGAATATGCCGCCGTGCAGATTCACGAATACAATAGTGGCAAACGAGCCGTTATCGACGGATCTTATGGTAAAACGGATGCTGTCGAAATTACGAACGAAATTGAAGACGTAGCCGTTGAGTATAACCGCGCATTCCCGGTCGGCGCTTATTCGACAATCGTTTTGCCGTTTGATGTGAATACGGCTAACGTTTCGGGTCTTCAAGCTGTGCTCTACTATAACGGCATCGGTAAGGACAAGAATGGCAAGGACGCTGTCAAGATGAAAGTTTTGTGGGCTGAAAAAGGAGTCATAAAGGATGCTGATGGTAAAGATAAGGAGTATGAACATACTACAATAAGTGCGAATACTCCGTATCTGGTGAAAATGAAGAGTGCTGAATTCAAGGTTGATGGCAAAGTGACTCTCAAGGCGACTACCGAGGCGGTCAAGAAGTATCCTGAATGGGAATGGGAATTCCGCGGCACTTGGCAATACAAGAAGTGGGAAAGTGGTGACCCGGAACTGGGCGTTGCTTATGGCTTTGCCGCAAGTTCTTCTGCCGACAACAAAATTCAGGTGGGTGATTTCGTCAAGGTCGGCGTTGGCGCTTGGATTCGCCCGATGCGCGCTTACCTCGTCAAGTCTGATGTTGCGCCGGTTCAAACCATCCGTGCGAACGGCAATTATGTGATGCGTCCGACGGTCGAACAAAAGGAACTGCCGGAACTCATGAGCATTATTGTGGATGATGGCGATGGCAACGATGACAATGCGGAACACACGACTGTCATTGGCCAGTTCAACACGCGTACGGGTGAAATCAAGATGAACTACGACCACGGCAAGTTCGACCTCAAGGGTCGCCGCGTGAATGGCTCGAACAACGCCCGCGGCGCCTACTACGGGAAGAAAGCGACAGTCCGTCGTCCTGAGCGATAGCGAAGGATCCAGTGCGGTAGTAGTTGCGGGGTCATCCTGAGGGCGCAAGCCTGAAGGATCCCGTGAAGTGAAAAGGAAATTGTCAAGCTCGCCACATTTTAGTGCGCGGGCTTTTCTTATAGGAAAGCGAGATGACTATTCTCGGAATAGCGAGATTGCCGAACCTGATACGCTTTCTTATCAGAAAGCGAGATTAGACAAACCTAATGCGCTTTTTTATCAGAAAGCGAGATTAGACAAAAACCTCACTTCGTTTCTGTTTTTGCCCTTCGGGTTTTGGCTTGCGCCAAAATCTCTAAATCGTCCGTTGTTCGCTTTGCTCTCGGGACGATTTAGTCGAACTCACTTCGTGAGTTCTCATCTCGCCGGTGTTCAAAATAAAACAAAAAAGACACCCTTACGGGTGTCATTTTGTTTTATCGGAATAGCGAGATTCGAACTCACGACCTCTTGCTCCCGAAGCAAGCGCTCTACCAGGCTGAGCTATATTCCGGTGACGCGCACAATTATAGTTAATTTTTGTCGGGTTTTAAAGGGGTCTTTGCCGAAAAAATTGAAAAAATTTGCTTATTTCTTCTTTTTGGCGACCTGTGAGCGCGGTTTGCCGATTTTCATGATGCTGGAGCCAGCGTTGTCGGGCTCGACCTTGTAAAATACGATGCGGTTGCTCCACTCGGAACGGACTTTGCGGTCGATAATGCGCTTGACGTTGCCGTATTCCGGGTTGCCGCCACCGTGGATGACTCGCAAAACGCTGAGACCCGCGATGAGCAGGTCGTCGATGCGGCGTTCGACTGCTTCGGCGGCTTCTTCGGATGTGAGCCCGTGCAGGTCGATTTCGTCTTCCGGGTTCGGCAGTTCCCAGGCGGCTGGGTTGCGTCGCATCTTTTTGCCGCGGACAGCTCGCATACGCGGTCGAGCCTCGGCTTCCGCTTCGGCCTGGATTTCGGCAAGTTCGTCCTTGTCTTCCATTTGGTGGTGCTTAATCCACTCTAGCTGAAACTCTTCTTCTGCATTTAAAGGCATTGTGATTCCTTCTTTTAAGCGCAAATATAAAAAAGGTTTTAATGGAAGAGGTTACGGATGGCGGAGTTGTCTAGACTTGCATAAAGAAATGTTATAAACAGGGATTATTATGGATACTTTCATATTTTACCTTTTTTTTTCCCTGAAATTTCTTTTTAATAGTTCACCTACTTTTGTTATGGCTTTTCGTGCTAGGGAGAATTTTGATAAAATAACGATGGATTTGAGGAAAAACCATTCTTTAACGCTATGTTTGTCTTTCAAAGCATTCAAAAATATACATGCCACTTGCTTATATATAGGAGGTGTGGGTCCGTCAACATAGAATAGACAAAAGCTTTTCAGGATGTACTTTATTTCGCGAACGCTGTCTTCAGGAGAGAGATTTTTTGCTATTTCTGCATAAATACGGCCATAATATGCCCTATATTTGGTGTATGGTATTGAAGTCATTGCGTCTGGGCGAATGTGAAATTTGTATTTGTAAGTAATGTCGGGAATAATATAAAGGTGACTAAGATACCTGTTATAATGAAACATCCAAAAGAAGTCTTCTCCCCAAAAAAGGCTTTCCTTGAAATATAGTTGGTTTTTGATAAAAAAAACTCTGTTTATTAATTTATTCCAAGCACATATATGTTCGTCTTGCTTGGAAAAGAAATAATCTTTCACAGCTTTTGGGGTTGCAAGTTCTAATTGTTGCCTCGGAAATGGACGTTCGATTAGATTATTGTGACTGTCTCTAGCAACTTGTGCGTAACAGCCTTCCACCATCTCTATTGTAGGGTCGTTTAAAACGGGACGTGACAATTTCTCGATACAATCAGGCGTAATTTCATCATCGCTGTCAATGAAGTAAAGATAGTCTCCTGAAGCGGCATCGACACCTGTGTTTCGGGCTGCAGATTGCCCCCTGTTATGTTCGTGGTTAAAAATTTTAAATTGGACTGGGCCTTTATAATCAGCGACAAGGCGTTCAGCGATGGCTATGCTATCATCTGGAGTTGCGTCGTTTACCAAGATGCATTCGATGTCTTGGTATGTTTGGTTCATTACCGACTTTATGCAGCGTTCGATATAGGCTGATACATTATAAACAGGGATGATTATGGATACTTTCATATTTTACTTTAGTTTTTTCTTAAAATTTCTTTTTAATAGTTCACCTGTTTTTTTAATGGTTTTTCGTGCTAGTGAGAATTTTGATAAAATAACGATGGATTTGAGGAAAAACCATTCTTTAACGCTATGTTTGTCTTTCAAAGCATTCAAAAATATACATGCCACTTGCTTATATATAGGAGGTGTGGGTCCGTCAACATAGAATAGACAAAAACTTTTCAGGATGTACTTTATTTCGCGAACGCTGTCTTCAGGAGAGAGATTTTTTGCTATTTCTGCATAAATAAGGCCATAATATGCCCTGTATTTGGTGCCTGGTTTTGAAGACACTGAGTCTGGGCGAATGTGAAATTTGTATTTGTAAGTGATATCGGGAATAATATAAAGGTGACTAAGATACCTGTTATAATGAAAGAGCCAAATAAAGTCTTCTCCCCAAAGGCCTTCCTTGAAAAATAGTTGATTTTTGATAACGAAAGTTCTATTTACTAATTTATTCCAACAAAATATATTTTCGTATTGCTTGGAAAAGAAATAATCTTTCACAGCTTTGGGGGTTGTAAGTTCTAATTGAGGCTTCGAAAATGGACGTTCGATTACATTATTGTGACTGTCTTTAGAAATTTGTGCGTAACAGCCTTCCACCATCTCTATTGTAGGGTCGTTTAAAATGGGACGTGACAATTTCTCGATACAATCAGGCGTGATTTCGTCATCGCTGTCAAAGAAGTAAAGATAGTCGCCTGTAGCGGCATCGACACCTGTGTTGCGGGCTGCAGAAATGCCTTTGTTCTGCTCGTGGTTAAGAATTTTAAATTGGACTGGACCGTTATAATTCGCGATAAGGCGCTCTGCAATAGCTATGCTGTCATCTGGAGATGCGTCGTTTACCAAGATACATTCGATGTCTTGGTATGTTTGGCTCATGACGGATTTAACACAACGTTCGATATAGGCTGATACGTTATAAACAGGGATGATTATGGATACTTTCATAATTTTTAGCTGATTGTAGTTTTATTTTATTTTTTTTTTTTTTTTTTTTGAACAAACTCTGTATGGCTTGATGTTTGATGGCTCCCTGCATTTGTAAAGGATTATGTAAATCTAGTAAAATTCCCGTGGTAGTTCCAGCTCCATTGTTCCGGGTGGTCAGCTATCCATGTCTCGACTTCGCGTGCAATCCCTGTGACGAGCTGGTTTGCGTCGTACTTGGGCGGGTAGTAGCTTTCGAAGCGGATGACGATGCGCTTTTTTTCGCTCCAGGTGCGGAAGGTGACGATGCCTGCTCCCATTTCGTTTATTTTTTGTGGCAGGCGCAAATAGAGCGTGCTAGGTTGCCCAAATAGCGAGACTTCGTTCCCTTTGGTGTGCTTGCCTTGATCGATGACCATGGCGAGCACACCCTTGGTGCGGAAGAGTTCCCGGATAAGGCGGCCTGTTTCATCGGGGTGGTATTCGGTAAGGTGCGGGTCGCTGCGGAGTTCTTTTAGGACTTCGCGGAACGCAATGTCGCCGACGGAATCGGTAATCAGGTGGACGTGTTCGCTGTATCGGCAGAGTGCTCTGTGCATGAGTTCGAACGCACCTTGGTGGATGCTGATGCCTGCGATGGGGGCGTTTTGCTTGGCGCATTCGGCGATGGCTTCGCGGATGACGTGCTCGTTTTCATAGACGATTTGGCGTTCGACTTTACTGAATCGGGCGAGTCCGCGGTAGGATTCTAGGGCGTTCCAGAAAATGCCGCGGAAAGTGTCGCGGGGTGTAACTGCGAAAAGCGCGGAATCAGCATAGGGGCCGGCGCGCATTTCCTTGGCGTAACCTTTTGCGGCATATTCCTTCGCTGCAACCAAGTGCTTTTCGACGCGTCCGTAGGCGCGCTTCTTGTGGAGCGCCTTGTATATCGGAAAAACAACGGCGAAAAGAATGGCGTAGAACGCATCCGGCAAACGCAGCAGAATGTTGATTAGGAACTTGTATGTTATGACTTTTATTCTGTGCATTTGCTATAAAAAGGAGATGCCCGCTCAAGGCGGGCATGACAATTCCTACTTCTTACCGCCTACTGCCTACTGCGACGAAGGCGTTAATTTTCCTCGAATTCCAAGATGTTTCTTCCGAGTTCGCGGTCGAATACGCTCTGCTTGAGCCCTTCGCCGGCGTAGCTGATGGTCGGGGAGATTTCGTAAAGCTTTTTCTCGTCGATTTTCACGTGCGCCTTGCGGAGCCAGTCGCGGTGGAGCTTGCCGATCATCGTGCGTGCGGTTTTCGGGGAATCGTTGCCTTCGGCGTTCTTGACGGGGCTGAATTCTTCTTCGCGGATGACGCCGAACGGGAGCATGGAACCGAGTTGCGGGAATGCGTCGAAGAGGAACTGTTCAAACTTGAAGCACTTTTCGACTCCGCAAACGGTCTTGCGAGCTGTGTGCCACGGAAGTTTGCTTGTCTGCAATTTGCGGAGTCCGCTGATTTTAAACAAGTGAATTGCGATGTTGCCGCCGTCGAACGTGAGGCTGCCATCGGCGTTTGTCATGTCGCGGAAGTTTTCCGGGAGGTCGCTGTATTCGACGACGCCCGGTTTCTTGTTCTGGAAAGCGAAAATGCCGACTTTTTCGTTCGGTCCTGCCTTGTGGACGACCTTGGAGGCGCTGAGCATGTTGCCTTTTTCGGCGAGCGCACCGATGAATGCCGGGTCGCAAATGCGGCAGAGGGCGTTGTCGACGCTGTAGAGGAATACGTACTGCACGCCACGTTCCACGAGCCAAGCCAACGTTCCGCTCTGGGCGAGTGCGCGGAAGCAACCGCCGTTTCCGTCAGGAACGAGCGCCAAATGGTCTTCGCCGTCGCGGACAGCCTTTCCGTCTGCGGTGAGGGCGCAAATGGTTCCTTGCTGGAAGAATCGGATGTCTTCGCGATTTAAACCAAAGTAATCATGTTCCTTGAAAAAGTTGACGGTGGCTTCGTGATTGAGCGGGCTCGTCATGATGCACCACGGAATTGCATGTTCTACGCGTGCACCGAGATTGCGCAAACGTTCTGCTTGCAGTTGGAACAAACTTTTGTGGCTCGGGAGGCCGATATCGAACATGCCCTTGGGACCATCGAAACCGAGGCGGGAACCTTGACCGCCTGCGACGAGGAATGCGGCGACTTGTCCTTTTCCCAAAAGAATTTCGCCAGTCTCCTTCCAGAAATCGTAGCGGAGATCGTCGGTAGCGAGTTTCCACGGCATCGGCGTGAGGTCGGCAGAAACGTTGTCGCTCAAACTGGCTGCTGATTTTTCGGCATGGAGAGCCTTCAGTTCTTGCCAGTCCTGACTTAAAATATCGCGTTCGAGGTTGGCGCGGGCTTCGCCCGTCAAAGTTTCAAGATGTTGGGCAAGCTCTTGCTGGCCCGCTGCATTCAAAGTTTCGATGATATTCATGTGGGGTAATATAGTAATGTTGTCCACCAACAAAGTTTTACCAATTTCTTACCTTCGGCGTTTTTTTGAAAAGTTATATTCCCTAATATGAGGAAGGTGCTTATTTTATTAATGTTTCTGTTCCTTGGGACAGATGTTTTTGCCGCATATGTGGCTGTACTGGAGACGGGGGCGGATGATGATGCGAAAGAACTGGTTTCTTTGTCGGACCGTCAGTACCTTACGAATGTTTTGCGTGAAGAGGCTGTGAAAGAGTTGCCTGCTGCACAAAACTATACCATCATGACTCGTGAAAATATACGGCAGATGCTCCCGCCGGGAAAATCTATTGAGGATTGCGAAGGCAGTTGCCTTGTGGAAACGGCTAAGAATATCGCTGCCGATTTCATTTGTCAGGCGCGTGTGGGCAACTTTGGCGGCTCGTTGACGCTTTCGGCGGAAATTTACGAGACGGCTGGGAATAAACTCATCGCAAGTTTTAACGGGCAAGGTTCTGATGTCAACGAGCTTCTCCAGATTATTCGTGAAAAGTCTCCGGATTTTTTCAGGGCGGTGCGTGAATTTGTTCGTCCCGTACCTGTTGCCCGCCCGGCTCCTGAAGTGGGCGAGAGCATTCCTGCAAATGTGGGGGATGAATCAACGAAGAAGGGTGGTGTCCATTGGCTTCCGCTTGGCATCAGCGCTGCTGCAACCGTGGCTGGAGTTGTGCTTGCTGTGGTCGGAAACAACAAGGCAAAAGATGCACATGAGTCCGATTTTCGCAATATCGATGAGTACAAGAGCAACAAGGATAAAGCGCATAACGGACAAATTGTTCGTGGGGTAGGTATTGGCCTTGCGATTGCGGGGGCTGTTGGAATCGGCCTGAGTATTGCGTTCTAGGAGGGGCTTGTGTTAGACGAAAGACTAAAGATGATTGACAAGTCGAAGAATTTCAAGCGATTTTGTGGGTTGACGGTTGTTTGCCTTCTTCTTGCCGCGTGTACTGATTATGAATCAATGATCGAGGAAGACTTTCAAGCCCACATGTTGGATTCTCGTGACGGAAATGTCTATGATGTGGTCACGATTGGCTCGCAAACTTGGATGGCGCAGAACCTGAATTACGAGACGCCGAACAGCACTTGCTACAAGGAAAACCCTAGCTACTGTGACAAATATGGACGGCTTTACTCATGGGATGCGGCGATGGTGGCGTGCCCTGCGGGCTGGCATTTGCCTACTTCCGATGAATGGAATGATTTGTTTTCTGTTGTGGGTTCTTCTTATTCGGGCTATGTGCTTAAATCGACGAGCGGTTGGAAAGATGATGGTAATGGCAGGGATGCATTTGGTTTTAAAGTGTTGCCGGCGGGCATGGGTGGGGACTATTTAGGCGAAAATGCACTGTTTTGGACTTCTACAGAATCGAAGAACGGAGGAAGCCGTGCTATTAGCGTAGATTTTAGCTACGATTACGATGGCAGCTTTATTGGTGAAAGCTTTTATGTATATAAATATTCCGTCCGCTGCGTCAAGGACTGATTTCCTGTAAAAATAGAGATGCCCGCTCGACGGCGGGCATGACAAGTCTTGTAACTGCGGCGAATCCGCAAATTACCTTATTCCAAAGAACACGACCATGCTGAAGATGAGCGCAAAAATGCTCACCAAGTGCATGCGCCATACGATTTTGGAGTTCATGAGAGGCTTGCTCGGGAAGCGTCCATCCCATTTCTTTTGGTAATGGTGGTGGAGTGGCGCACAAAGGAAGATGCGTTTGCCTGTGCCGGTCGCTCTTTTGGTTATCTTGAACCAGGTGATTTGCATCAGCACGGAGCATGCTTCAGCGATGATGATGATGCAAACGATGGGGAGGAAAAGTCCTGCCTGCACCAAGATGAACATGATGCCGATAGTGGCGCCAAAGCCAACCGAACCGGCATCGCCCATGTAGATTTCGGCCGGAGGGCTGTTGAACCACAGATAAGCGAGCAACGCGCCTGCTATGGAGGTTGCAATCGGGAAAAGTTCATCGCAGCCGGGGAGGTATGGCACGCTCAGGTACTGGCTGAAGATAAAGTTACCGCTCACGTAGGCCACAAGTCCGACGAAGAACATGCTGGTGAGAATCGGCACGGAAACGAGACTGTCGAGACCGTCCGTGAAGTTCGTACCGTTTGCGGAGGCGGCGATGACGAATGTCATGAATGCAACGAAAATCCAGTTGGGGAGGTGGATCTGGAATACGTCAATGGGGCAGAAGGGGATGGTCAGGTCGCCCTTGAGTTCGGGGATGAACTTGTAGCAGAAAATCGCGACGACGAAGCTGAACAAAAAGTAGAGGAAAAGCCGGAGCGAACTGGAAATGCCGTCCGCTTTGTCCATGTAGTCGGCGGCTTTGAGCTTGCCCTGGTTCACGAGGCGCTTGGCACGGACTTTTGCCATGTCGTCGGTAGCGCCCACGGCACTGAACAGCGCTAAAATCACGAGCGTCGAGATGGTGTAGCCGTTCATCTGGCACACGAGCAACGAAACGATTTCTACCACGACAACGAGGAGGAGTCCGCCCATGATGGGGGGCGATTTCGTTTTTCCGTCCTTGTCGAAATCGCTGGTGGCGTCCAATCTCTGCAAAAAACGAATGTACTTGGGCATGAAGAAGAGCACCAAGATGATGGAGAGCATGGCGGCAGAGCCTGCGCGGAACAGACGTCCGTCGAAAAGGTCAATGTGAGTTGTTTGATAAAGCCAGTGACAAAGCATGTTGGGCTAGTGATTAGTAGTTAGGAAACAGTGGTTAGGTAGTAGGGATAGAAAAAAAATATAACGGGTTCACAAAGCTTGATGGACGATGTAAAAATAAAATATTGTAGTTGTATTGGCTAGGAATTGTAAAAAATTCTACATTTAGATATATGAGTGAAATGGATATCGAATGTCCGCATTGCGGAACGAAATTTAAGGTCCAGATAGACGGTGACTTCTCGAATATGATGGTGTTTCCGTGTGCTAGGTGCCAGACTCCCTTGATGTGCTATCATGGGGAGGTTTCTGAGCTGGATCGCGAGGAATTTGCAAGGTTGCGCCAAAGGCTTTCGAAGGTCTTGGATGTCGTGATGCGTCAGGACGGTACTGTGGGCGAGGTGGCGAATTCACTCAAGAAGTTGGTGGATGTTTCGAATGCCCGTGCGGATGAGCGTGCTCATGAACATTCGGCGATTACGGACGATGTGCTCGATACCCTGCAAAAAGATTTGGCGGACCTCGACGTCGATGCGTTCCTGAGTAAATTGTAAAAACATGCTTGAATTCTTCATCGCAGCTCTTGTCATCGGGATTGCCCCTGGACCTGATAATTTATTTGTTCTTGCCCAGAGTGCAACGTACGGGGCGCGACTTGGATTTTGCATTATCCTTGGGCTTTGTACCGGAATTGCTTTGCAGATTTGTTTGCTTGTCGCTGGAGTCTCGGCGTTGATTGCCGCTAGCCCGACGGCGTTTTTCGTGATTCAGTGCCTTGGCGCTGCGTACCTGCTGTACTTGGCGTACAAGAGTTTTCAGGTCCGCGCTGGAACTGTTAAAATCGGTGAGGAGGATTCTATCGGGGCTAAGCCCCTCCAGAATGACGGTTGCATTTGTCATCCTGAGCGAAACGAAGTGGAGTCGAAGGATCCAGTAAAGTCTTGCGATGCGATTGACGGCGTTCCTTCTGCACGTAGCCTTTACATGCGGGGCATCATCATGAACATGACGAACCCGAAGGTGATTCTTTTCATTCTCTCGCTGATTCCGCCTGCAGTGCGTTTGGACCGCCCCATTCACCCGAGTTTGCAGACGGCAATTTTCGGTGTAGAATTTATCGTGGCGACGATGATTGTCTTTGGCTCGATTGCGCTTTTGGCGGGAACCGTCAAGAAGTATTTGCTCAAGTCGCCAAAGGCGAACCGCAACCTCAACTGGTTCAGCGGTTGCGTCTTTATCTTGCTCGCTATTGCCTTGTTTATCGTTTGACGACCGCGTTACCGCAGTTGCGTCGTGATGTCGATGGTGCCGCCACGGCCAAACTGGTCCATGTACGTCAGCTTCCATGTAAACGAAGCCGGGGCCTTGTCCGAAGTGTTGATGAGGCGTACCGAGAAGTCTCTGGCTCTTTCGGGAATAATCCAGCCAAGGCATTTACCGGCGGCACCGGATGGCATGGGATTGTATGTCTGCGCTACGATGCCGCACCCCTGGTTACTGACATAGGTGTTGTATTCAATGGAACTTTTGGAGAAGGTTGGTTCCTTAGAATATTGAATTTCGTTGAACAACGTGTAACCGTGTGCAAGGCGGTTTTCGTTGGAGGATATGTTCGCCTTGACAGTGTCCAGTTCATCTTTAGGGAATACCATGGAATAGGGTTCCGTCACGCGCTCTAACGGCATGAGAGCGAAATTGGCGTCTAGGTGCAAGACGAAACCTTCGGGTAGCCCGCTGGCGCTCATTTTGTAATTGCTGACAAACTGCACCAAAGTGGTACATGTGGCCGCTGGGAGAGTCGCAAGCTTGGCTTTGATGCCGTCTACGTCGAATTCCGGGATGTCGGCGTAGGGAATGTACGATGTGAGGGCGCTGTCGCCCAGATTGATGTCGATGAGCCTTGTTTCGTCGGTGCTTCCGCGGAAATATTGGGCGTGTCTCTCGTCCCCGTCATTGGGGAACATTCCTTCGCTATGGAAGCTGATGTACCCTCCGACATATTCTATGCAGCTGCTTTGATGGCATGTAAAGGATCCGTCGTTCTGGATGTTGCAGCCGCCTTGGTCAAAATAACCCGTGTCGAGCGTCCCGTTTTCGACAGGGTAGAGCATGCGGTAAATCTTGTGGCGTTCGTCTTCGGGTTCGTTGCGTAATTTGCTGTAACTGCTGGATGAATGCGCAATCGGTTCGAAAACGGAAGAATTGCCGTTGCTGCCTGCGGAATTGGCGACTGCGGAACTGGAAGGCGTTGCGTTTGTACTTGACGAAGTTTCTGTTGAGCTGGATGGATTGTTTGCCGAGCTTGAATTGACTGTCGTTGTCGCAGAGCTCGAAGAACCTTGTGCTGAAGCGGAAGAATCCTTTGCCGAACTGGATTGTGCTTTTGCTGAACTGGATTGAACGTTTGTCGAACTGGAGGGCGCTTTTGCTGAACTCGAAGTCGCCTTTGCCGAGCTGGATTCTTTAGATTCGGTGCTGGAGGAAAGAGCCTCGGAACCGGAGTCCGTGTCGGAACTGGACAGAACTGTTTCTGAATCGCTAGAATATTCGCTTAACGCCGCGAATGAATCGTTGGCGTTGTCGGAACAACTGGCTAAAAAGGCTGATGCCCCAAAGGGGACAACGACTAGGCTGAAAAAGAACTTGCGTATCACTATGTAAATCCTCCAACTCTATTGAATATAAACAAAAAAATGGAGGGAAATGTGATATTTTTGCTCGTTGCTACGGCAATTGTTGTTGTATGAGCAACAGAAGCTTCTTGATCGTCTCTTCGGGGGATTCCTTGGAGTTTCCGCCTGCGGCGCGAATGTGGCCGCCTCCGCCAAAATTCTTGGCAATGGTGTTGACATCGACAACATAATTGCTACGCAAGCTGATTTTGTATTCCCCATTGACGGGGTAAAGGAATATGGCGACTTCGGTGCCGCTCACTTCACGTAACGTGTCGATGACGTTACTCAATTCGACTGGAGTCACGGAGTAGCGAATCATGTCGTCGGGAGTGAGGTAACTATAGACAACTTTGCCGTTGAGCGCAAGCTTGCTGTTTACCATCACGTATCCGGTGACGAGTGTCTGGATGTAAGTTCTGGTGTAATAGGTCTCGTTGATGATTCGTGTAAAATCGATTCCCTTGTCGAGTAATTCACCGATGGCGACCATCGTCTTTTGCCCAGTACAACTGAACTTGAACGCACCCGTGTCGTGGACGATTCCGAGGTACAGACATTCTGCGGTGTCTTTGCTTATTTTATTCGGGTTAAGCAAAAAGAACAGGACTTCGCTTGCGGAACTCGCCTTGACTTCGACAAAATTTTTTGTGCAGAGATTCAGCGGATTGCTGATGTGGTGGTCGATGTTGCAGGTTTTGGCTGCGGTCTTGAGGCATTTTTCGCCGTTTGCTCCAATGCGTTCAAACGAAGGTGTGTCTATGAGGAATGCCAAATCGACAGGTGCGGAATTGTCTTCATAAACCTCGTTAACCTTGTTGGAATTGGGAAGAATCTTGTAGCTTTCAGGGAAGCGTTCCAAATACAGTTGAACTTTGATTGTCGGATAATTGTCGCAAATGTAGTTGTAAAGCCCGAGAGTGGAACCTACGCAGTCGCCGTCAGGGCGAACATGCCCGAAAATCGCCACTGTTTTAGATCCTTTTAACAATTCATCAATTTGCATTGGAAACTCCTTCGAATGGAAGAAATATAGTATTATATTTGGCTTGATGAAACTTCTTTTTACTGATTTGGATGGTACGCTTCTTGACGATGCGAAGAATATTAGCGATGCGGATATGGCTGCTATCCATGCGATGATTGACGCTGGTCACAAGTTCGTGATGACGACGGGGCGTCCGCTTACAAGCGTGAAGCGGATTGCGGAAAAGTACGGTTTCTTGAAACCGGGATATTTTCTAGTGAGTTTTAACGGTGGCTTGATTTACGATTGCGGTACGGAACAGCCTATTTTGACACGCCGTATTGCTGTAGATCAGGTGAAGTTCATTATGGACGAGGCGCACAAGCGCGGGATGCATGCGCATACTTACGCTGGTGATTTAGTCGTTTCGGAATACGAGACGGAACAGCTCAAGACGTATTGCCGTTTGATGCAGATGGATTATGTTGTTGTAGATGATATCCGTACATACTACGGAGAACAGCGCGATGTGAACGGCCCGATAAATGTCGTGGTGAAACCACCCATCAAAGTGAACGTCATTACGCCGTTTGAACATTCGAGCCTTGTGGATTTCCGTGCCGACATGCGGACTGTGACTGCGGATAAACTCTTTGATGTGTTCAGCAAGCCCGAAATGCTGGAGTTCTCGCACATGCTTTCGAATAAAGGTGCTGCGGTGCGCTACATGGCAGACTTTTATCATGAACCGATTGATAATACGATTGCCGTGGGCGATGAAGAGAACGATTGCCCTATGATTGAGGCTGCGGGAGTCGGTGTCGCAATGGCGAATGCAAGCGATGCGGCGAAGGCCGTTGCTGATTACGTAACGGAACACGACAACAACCATTCGGGAATCGCCGAAGTTATTGAGAAATTTGTGTTGTAGCTTTTTTCGTCATGCTGAGCCGGAACGGCGAAGCATCCAGTAAAGTCTTGATAATAGCCGTCATGCTGAGCCAAAATGGCGAAGCATCCAGTAAAGTCTTGAAGCGCGACTGAAGTTAGAACGTCGTTTTGCGGAGCTTTTTTACAATTTCTTCCACATTCGTGAAGGCGCACATGGGAAGGCTGACGACTTTTTGACAAACTTCGATGGTGCTCGCGTTGCTTGCGGCGCTGTCGCTAGCGGTCCCGTTCTCTTGAACAAACTCTTTGAAGCAAGGTTGTTTGTGCAACGGCTGCGGGTAGTGGATGCAGTAAGGGATTCCGGCGCTTTCCAAATGCTTCAATAATGCGGGACGGTCTTCTGCCAATACGGTGTATTGCGCATACGTGCTGGTGTTACCATCGGCAATCTTTTGCGGCACGATTTTTGCGCCGTTTGCTCCAACGGTTGCGTTGTTGTATTCTGTGAAAAACTCGTCGTACTTGCGTGCGTTTTCTTGGCGCATCTTCAGTTCGTCGTCCAAGTGGCGCAGTTTGACGCGGAGGACGGCTGCTTGAATTGCATCGAGCCTGCTGTTCATGCCGCAGATTTCGTGGATGTAGCGCGTGCGGCTTCCGTGGTTCGCGATTAGGCGAATTTTTTGCGCGAGGCTTTCGTCTTGAGTGAACAGCGCTCCGCCGTCGCCGTAGCAACCGAGCGGTTTTGCGGGGTAAAAGCTTGTGATGGAAATGTCACCGAACGTGCATGATGCTTTTCCGTTTTGCAGAGCTCCAAAAGCTTGTGCTGCATCCTCGATCAGCCACAGTCCGTGTGCTTTGGCGATTCTCCGGATTTCCTGATAGAGGGCGCACTGCCCGAACAGGTTGACCGCGATAATTCCGCGCGTCTTTTTGCCGATCAAAGCTTCGATGCTTTCGGGCGAAATTTGGAGTGTCTTGGGGTCGATGTCCGCGAATTTCGGGATTCCTCCGAGCCGCATCACGCATTCGGCAGGTGCGATAAACGTGAAATCAGGAACGATGACTTCGTCGCCCGGTTCAAGCCCGAGGGCGAGTAGCGCAATCGTCAATGCGTCGGTTCCGCTTCCGCAGGTGATTGCATGAGCCGCTCCAGTGTATTTTGCTAGTTCCGATTCTAGCGATTGGACCACCGGTCCACCGATAAAACACCCACTGTCAAGGACTTGCTGTTCGGCCTGTAAAAATTCGGATTTGTAAGCTTCGCGCTGCGCACGTACGTTGATGAACGGAATCATGGTGTTCAATTTAGCATTTTCCCGCCCCTTGACAACTTCTAAACTTTTACTATCTTTGTGCTAACATTTTTTAAAGTAGGTTTTCACCCGGAGATTTTAAGGTGCCTCAACACAAGTCTTGCAAAAAGCGTTTGCTCCAGGCCGAAAAGGCCAACGCAATGAACCGTTCCACTCGTAGCGCTATCCGTGCTAGCCTCAAGGTTATCCGTACTGCTTCTACGAAAGCTGCTGCCCTCGAAGAAATGCCGAAACTTTTCAGCATGCTCGACAAGGCTGCCGTTTCTCACCGCGCTGGTTTCTGCGCCAACCGTGCTGCCAACTACAAGGCCAAGGTTGCTAAGGTCATCAACGGCCTCGCTTAATTAAATCTTTAAAGATTTTTAAACAAAATGAACCGATATGCCAAGGGCATGTCGGGTTGTTTTGTATTGTGCGTTTTGCTTGAAATGCTAAAATTGGTCAAAAAAAGCCGAAATAAACAATTTTTTTTTAAGTTTAGCGAAGTTTTTTACTAGATTAGATATTGGGTTTCAAGGAATTATAATGTCGTCTATTAATTTTGCTACAAGAGAAATAAGCTGTAAGGTCGTTTACTATGGTCCTGGTCTTAGTGGTAAAACTACAAACCTCCAGGTGATTCATCAGAAAATGCCCCAAGATAAGCGAACGGACATGGTCTCGCTTGCTACAGAAGGTGATAGGACCTTGTTCTTTGACTTTTTGCCTTTGAACTTGGGCGACATCAAGGGTTTTAAGACGCGTTTCCAGCTTTATACTGTCCCCGGTCAGGTTTATTACAACAGTACGCGTAAGCTTGTGCTTCGCGGTGTCGATGGTATCGTTTTTGTTGCGGACTCCCAGCGTTCCCGTCAGGCCGAAAATTTGGAGAGCCTCCAGAACCTGCGCCAGAATTTGCAGGACTACGGCATGAACTTGGACGATATCCCGTTTGTGCTTCAGTACAATAAGCGCGATATGGAAAACGTCTTTACTCTGGATGAGATGAACGAAATGCTCAATCCGGAAAAGAAGATTCAGTTCTTCCCGGCAACCGCCCATAACGGTAAGGGCGTCGTGACAACGCTGAAGACTATTGCCATGCTTGTCATCGAAAAGTTCAACGTGAAGCAGGGCTTTTTGCGCAAGGCTGCCGCCAGTGCAGGCAATACAGGCGTCCATGAGGTGTCTGTTACAAAAGACGGTGGTACTGTCGATGGTGCAGATCAAGGCAATGCTCAGAACATCGCCGCTGCCACTCCGCAACAGCCCACTTCGCCGTTCCGTATGCCTTCGTTTGCCGCAAAACCGCAAGCCAATATGGGGAACTCCGGCGGTGCTGGTTCAGGCTTGTTCCAGAAGGGCGCTATGTCCTCGCCGTTTGCACGTCCTCGTGTGGCGACTGCTGTTCCTAGAATGCCGACGTTCGGTCGCGTTGTCGAAAAGCAATCCTCGGCGGATGATGATGAAATTGTCTTGCGTCCGTACAAGCCGAAGGATACGTAAAGTTTAATTGAGTTTGGTGTGATTCGAATATGAGCGATTATACAATTTATTCAGATGATGCTAATAAAGTGCGCCGTTTGATGGCCGCATACCAGGCGAGTGTAAAGTGCGAATATGTTGTTCTATGCCATCGTGATGGAAACATTGTCGCCGAAGTCGGTACCCTCGGGTCCGATTTGGATGCTACGCCCCTTGCCGTTCTTA
>JAEEGJ010009528.1_pt1 | contig 25911 bp, 22 predicted proteins | sample 8958761 | NCBI WGS metagenome assembly JAEEGJ01 (sample SAMN16246546, study PRJNA631951) | gut metagenome | biome: gut microbiome; feature: rumen; material: RS-attached | host: Bos | place: Iran: Karaj | collected 2018-10 | reverse complement strand
AATCATCTGGGCCGTACTGCTGATCACCGCCGTGCCATGCTTGCCAACATGGCCATCTCGCTGATCATGCACAAAAGAATCACTACGACCCTCGCCAAGGCAAAGGCACTCAAGAAATATGTTGAGCCGCTGATTACGCGCTCAAAGGACGACAGCACCAATAGCCGTCGTGTAGTATTCAGCTACCTGCAGAACAAGGAAGCTCTGAAGGAGCTCTTTGGCCCTGTAGCACAGAAGGTCGGTGACCGCCCCGGTGGTTACACCCGCATCATCAAGCTTGGCTTCCGCCAGGGTGATGCTGCTGAGAAGGCTTTCATCGAGCTCGTTGACTTCGACGAGAACATGCTGAAGACTGCTAAGGCTGAGAAGAAGACTCGTCGTTCTCGCAAGGCTGCTCCCAAGGCTGAAGCTGCTCCCGCTGTTGAGGAGGCTCCTAAGGCTGAAGAGGCACCTGTTGCTGAGGCTCCTGCTGAAGAAGCAAAGGCTGAGTAATATTTCGATTGAACACGATAGAAACAGGGTGCTGCCATACGGTAGCACTCTGTTTTGTTGTCTATGTTACACTATACAAAGTATTGTATATATCTGACAAAGGCCGTTCAAAAGAAATGTCGTACCTTTGCACCCGAAAAAGTAACTTAAAACAAAACAGGAAGAATGAATAAGACACTAAAACGCAATCTTCTGCTCATAGCAGTAAGTCTGTGTGTGCTCCCTGTAGCCGCGCAGTTGTCATCGAATCCTTACAAGTTCTTGGGAAATATCACAACTAGTTATAATGTGGATGCTGGTGGTGGCGTTCCGCAGTTCTATAAGCTTTGGAACCAGATAACTTGTGAGAACGAATCGAAGTGGTCATCTGTAGAAGGTAATAGAGGCAATTTTAACTGGGGTGGAGCTAATAATGCCTTCAACTATGCCAAGCAGCATAACTTCACCTATAAGTTCCATGCATTGGTATGGGGCGCCCAGTATCCTGGTTGGCTGGAGAACCTGGTTCCTGCAGAGCGCTTTGCTGCATACGTGAATTGGTTTGACCATGCCAAGGCTCAGTACGCGACGCTGCCCATGATAGACGTGGTGAACGAGGCTGTAGGTACTCACCAGCCAGGTAACCCATTGATTAAAGAGTCATTGGGAGGTGGCGGTAAGACGGGCTACGACTGGCTCATCAAGGCCTTCGAGATGGCCTACGAGCGCTGGCCGGATGCCATCCTCATCTACAACGACTATAACTCTATCCGTTGGAATGTCAACGAGTATATCACCTTGGTACAGGCTCTGCGCGATGCCGGTGCACCTATCGATGCTTACGGCAACCAGTCGCACGAACTGAGCGATATCTCTGAAAGCGAGCTGAAGAGGGTTTTGAAACAGCAGCAAGATGCATTGAAGATGCCCATGTTTGTTACCGAGTTGGACATAGCCAAAGCAGACGATGCACAACAGAAAGCTCAGTACCAGAAGGTGTTACCCAACATGTGGGAACTGCCTTATTGCGCTGGCGTTACCTTGTGGGGCTATGTCCTTGGTGCTACGTGGGTGGAGAATACAGGACTTTATAGAGACGGTGCAGAGCGTCCCGCTATGACCTGGATTAAGGAGTATATGCAGACCGATGCAGCAAAAAATGCTGTTGGCCCTTTCCCCGGTACCAAGAAAGAGGCTTCAATCTATATCCGTCCTGCTTCTCAGAAGGTTGCCAAGGGTGATGTACTGCCTATCATGGTACGTGCCCGTATGGCTACCAAGACTATCGAGAAGGTTGAACTTTATGTTGCCAACGAACTGGTGGCCACAATGACGGAGGCTCCCTACCTGTTCGAGTATTCTTCGTCGACATCAGGTACTAAGGAGGTAAAGGCTGTGGTAACGACTACCGATGGTGATACCTACGAGCGCTACGGCCGCTTCCAGGTGCTTTCTGGAGAAACCAAGCGTGAGCCATACAATGAGACATTGCCCGAACTGCCTGGTACAATCGTTGCCGGAGAGTTTGACAAGGGTGTTTCTGGTGTTTCTTACTCTGGTGTCACGACGACTGTCGTCAAGTCGCGCGACAAGTTCAGCACCACCGCTACTCAGGACGGTGCTTGGATGGAGTACACTGTTGATGTGAAGGAGGACGGTCTCTATACCATGGATATGGAGGTGGCTTCTACGAAGGACGGTGGCAGATTCCATCTGGCAGAATATACGTTCGATAACATTGACTTCTTGACTGATTTCACCGATGTTCCCAATACGGGTAGCACTACTGAGTTCAAACCCGTACACTGCTCTATCAAGAAGTACCTGACGGCAGGCAAGCACGTATTCACACTGCTTGTCGAGAAGGGTGGCTTCTATATCCAGAACATGACGTTCAAACTCCTGCCGACCTTCGCCATGCCTGGTGATGTGGAGGCTGAGGACTTCGTAGAGAATCAGGGTGGCTCGATTGTTGCCACTGCTGATGGCTTTGCCTGGGGTAATGCCAACAACGGTAACTGGGCTGAATATTCTGTCAAAATCGATCAGGCTGGTAAATATTCTTACGAAGCTACTTTATCGTCGGATGTGAAGGGCTCTAAGTTCAATATGGCGCTGGTAGATAGCGATGGTAACGAGACCAGTCTGGGACTGGTTAAGGTGCCAAATACAGGTGACGAGAATATCTATCAAGTTAAGTCTGGCAATATCACAAGTGCTATTAAGGAAGGCCTGCATACCCTCCGTATCAGTGTCAGTGGAGGTAGTTGCAACATCGATAAGATTAACTTCATCTGTACAGAACCAGTCTCTGGCATCGACGATGTAGTAATCGACAACAACAATACAGGTGACTCTTACAACCTCTCTGGTCAGAAGGTTGATACAGGATATAAGGGTATCGTTATCCGCAATGGTAAGAAGATTGTGATTAAGTGACCGAGGGTATAGGTGGCGTAACCACGTTCCATCTCTAACAATAGGGGATTTCCTAACAAAAAATCGGGAAATCCCCTATTATTGTTTTCAGAAAGTTTGTATCTTTGCACCGTGAACTATTAGCTTTATGGATATGAAGAAGACGATGATAGCATTTTCCATGTTAGCCCTCCTGCTTACCAGTTGTGGCACATATACGGGACAGGGTGCCTATGTCGGTGCCCAGTTTGGTACCATTCTCGGTTCCTCAGTCGGTGGAATCTCCGGTGGCTGGCGAGGCAGTGACATAGGTACAGTAGTTGGTATGGCTGGTGGCGCCGCTATTGGTGCTGCTATTGGTGCTGCTGCCGACCAGCGAGAGGCTGACCGTTACGATGAATATCGTCGTGAGCGTGCGGCTCGTCGTAGCGGTAGCTATGGCACAGAGACAATTCCTCCAGCCGATGACTCTGGCTATGATAGTAGCAATAGTGGCGATGACCGTGTGGACTTTGGCATAGCAGGGCCGACGGGTGAACAGTCGGCCACACGGCCTGAGATGCCTTCCGCTGCTCCGCAGGTTCCAACGGCCCCTGCTGAGAAGACGGTGTCTGTCGAGGACCTGCAGCGTGCACGTCCCATTATAGAGTTGCTCAACGTTCGTATCGTTGACCAGCGCGAGGAGGGTGTTATCCATGCTGGTGAACAATGCAAGGTTGTCTTTGAGATTATGAACCGCTCACGCCATACCCTGCATGATATTCAGCCTATGGTCAATGAACTGACAGGCAACAAGCACCTGCACGTCTCTCCCAATCTGCATATCGAGAGCATTGCTGCTGGTACAGGTGTGCGCTATACCGCTACCGTTCTGGCCGATAAACGACTGAAGGACGGTCAAGCCGTCCTTCGTATCGCTGTTGCTCACCATGACCGTGAGCAAGAGTCATTAACCCGCCAGTTCACGCTTGTGACGCGCAGGAAATAACTATTTACTTTCTATCGTTGTTGATAAGCTCCAGCAGCTTGTCAACAGCTTCTTCCTCAGGTATGTTCTTCTCGACACATACCTTTTGCTTGTAGAGGCTAATCTTGCCACGGCCGGCACCGACGTAGCCGTAGTCCGCATCCGCCATCTCACCGGGACCATTGACGATGCAGCCCATAATACCAATTTTCAGACCTACCAGATGACTGGTGGCAGCCTTGATCTTGGCTATGGTCTCCTGCAGGTTGTAGAGCGTACGACCGCAGCCAGGGCAGGAGATATACTCTGTCTTGGTGAACTTGATGCGGGCAGCCTGCAACAGAGCCTCTCCCAACCCCTCCAAAAGGAGGGGAGAATAGTGCGTAGAATGGATTTTCAGATTCATGGCCTTTCGGTCGATGAGTAGGGCACCAGCAGCCATTGCTGCCTTGAGTTGTAATGTCTCATAGTCAGGAGCATCAATATACATATACAAAGTATCTCCTTCGATATACATCCTTTCCTGACTCCCCTCTTTTTGGAGGGGCTGGGGGAGGCTAGCTTCTTGGCGCAGGCGGGTGCACTCAGGGATGAGGTCAACGAGTTTGCGGGCTACGGGAATCTCGCACTCCGGCTCTTCCGACAAGGACACACGGATGGTGTCGCCAATGCCCTCTGTCAGCAGGGCACCAATGCCTACTGCTGACTTGATGCGACCGTCCTCGCCCTCGCCAGCCTCTGTTACGCCGAGGTGCAGGGGATAGTGCATGTCCTCCTTGTCCATCGTCTTCACCAACAGACGGACAGTGGTAACCATCACGACTGTGTTCGAAGCTTTGATGCTGATAACCACATCGTTAAAGTTCTCGCGCTTAAAAATACGCAGGAACTCCATGCAACTCTCCACGATGCCCTCTGGCGTGTCGCCGTACCGTGACATGATACGGTCTGATAGCGAACCATGGTTCACACCGATGCGTACGGCAGTATGGTGCTCCTTACAAATATTAATAAAAGGTACTAGCTTCGCCTCAATCTTCTTCAGCTCCTCCTGGTATTCCTCATCGGTATATTCCAGATGCTTGAAGGTACGGCCGGGGTCAACATAGTTGCCGGGATTGATACGCACCTTCTCACAGTACTGTGCTGCTACGTCGGCCGTATGGGCAGTGAAGTGTACGTCAGCCACCAACGGCTGGTTGTAGCCGTCAGCCTTCAGTCGGGCAGAGATGTTCTTCATGTTCTCTGCCTCACGGGTACCCTGCGTGGTAAAGCGAACAATTTCGCCACCCGCATTGATGATGCGCTTAGCCTGTGCTACGCACCCTTCCGTATCATTGGTGTCGACGGTAGCCATCGACTGGATGCGGATAGGGTTGTCGCCACCAATGGCGATATTGCCCACATGGGCTACACTGCTAATTCGTCTTGTACTCATATTTTACCTCTGCTAAGTCCTTGTTGGCCTTCTCAATCTTTGCCTTCAGCCCCTGCTTATAGTCGCTGAGACGCTGGGCAATGGCCTCGTCGCTGAGTGCTAGCATCTCGACAGCGAGGATGGCAGCATTCTGGGCACCGTTGACACCTACTGTGGCTACAGGGATTCCCGGTGGCATCTGGATAATAGAAAGCATGGCGTCCAGACCATCGAGCATGCCCTTGATGGGTACACCGATAACGGGTAGGGTAGTGCTGGCGGCAATAACGCCAGGCAGTGCAGCAGCCATACCTGCTGCAGCAATGATTACTTTCAACTCACGCTCCTTGGCACCCTTGGCAAAGGCTTCTACAGCCTCTGGCGTGCGGTGTGCAGATAGTGCGTTGACTTCAAACGGTACCTGCAGCTCGTTGAGAAGGTTGCAGGCTTTCTCCATAACGGGCAAATCAGAAGTGCTGCCCATGATAATACTTACGATAGGGTTCATATTTTTTTCGATGTTTCGTTATTTCGATATTTCGATGTTTCGAAGTTTCGATGTTTAAAGGAAGAGTATTGCGATGGCTGCGCAGAGGAAGCCTATCCAGAAGCCACCAACCACCTGTCCCAGCGTGTGCTGACGCAGAATCATGCGACTGGTGCCTACCATGCCCCCAATGATAAATACCAAGCAGAGCCACCATACGGGATTAAAGCCTAGGTATTCCGCAAAGGCAAACAACGCACCAGCCACACCACCGATAGCCGCTGTGTGCGTGGATATCTTCCACCATACGTTGATAAGTGCACAGACAATCTGTACCAACAATCCTGCCACGACGATGGCTCCCATGAAGTGGGGCATGTGCATGCGCGACATCATATAGACACACGTGAAGTAGCAGATGATGGATATGACATAAGGTACCATGCGTCGTTCGCGGTGCCCCAGTTCTATGAGGTTCCATCCCTGATAGCGGCGATAGAGGTGAATCATCACCGTTGGCAGCAGGATGGTAAACAGGTAGACCATCACGAGTACCTGCAGCTTGTACGGCCACGGGAAGATGCTCAGGTAGCTGAACAAAAAGAGTGCTACCAGTCCGATGAATGGCAGGTAGAACGGTGTGAACAGCATGCTCAGGATGCGGGCAGCCAAAATAATATCTTTTTCTCGTCTCATATATTTATTCAGGCGGGGAAACCGCCTGACACAATTCTCAATTCTTCATTCTTTACCATTATCATCGCCTCAGTCGCGCCACTGGTATTCCCATCTGTTCACGATATTTCGCTACCGTACGTCGGGCAATGGGGTAGCCCTTTTCCGCCAACAGCGTCTTCAGTGTATCGTCACTCAGCGGCTTCTTCTTGTCTTCCCCATCAATGAGGTCGCGTAGCGCCATCTTGATTTCCCTGGTCGATAGTTCCTCGCCTTCTGCCGTCTTGTAGCCGTCGCTGAAGAAGAAACGTAGTGGGAATGTGCCCCAGCGGGTCTGTGCATATTTAGAGTTGGAGACGCGCGACACAGTGCTCAGTGCCAGTCCCGTCTTCTCTGCAATATCCTTCAGAATCATGGGTCGCAGCGAGGCTTCGTCGCCATCCTCAAAGAAGCGGTGCTGCCATTGTATGATGGCGCGCATGGTGCTGGTCAGCGTCTGACGGCGCACACGGATAGCTTCGATGAAGCCCTGTGCGGCATCTACCTTTTTCTTCGTGTAGAGCAGTGCCTCCTTCATCTGCCGACTCATATTCTCCTTGTTCGTCTGGTATTCGTTGAGCGTGTCGGTGAACGACTGCGACACATGCAACTCAGGGACATCGCCCATGTTCAGTGAGAACGTTACCGTACCGTCATCCTGCGTGTCGATGATGAAGTCGGGGGTAATCTGCTGGATGCTACGTCCTACCACCTCGCCCATGGCCGTTCCTGGCTTGGGGTTCAGCTTGCGCAACTCACGGATCAGTGTCTCGCCCTGCAGGTCGGTCAACTGCAACACCTGCTGCAGTCGGTTCCAGTGTTTCTTGGTGAATAGTTCGAAATACTCCTCTACCGTTCGTGTCATCAAGTCTTTCAGGTGCGACGGTTCGCGACGCTGTATCTGTAGCAGCAGACACTCTTGCAGCGTGCGTGCGCCAATGCCGGCAGGGTCGAACTCTTGCAGTTTCAGCAACACCTGTTCTATCTGTTGCTCTGTGATATCGATGTTATGGTAGATGGCCAGCTCGTCGGCAATGCTGTGCAGCGGTTTGCGCAACAGGCCGTCGTCGTCGAGCGAGCCAATAAGATATTCCATCACGTTACGTTCCTCGTCAGTGAGTTCGAAGAGGTTCATCTGCTCCATCAGCTGATCGTAGAACGACTGCGTCTGTCCGTAGACCACGTCCTCACGTTCCTCCTGACTGGACATGCCACTTTGATAGACAGGCAAGTCCTCATCGTCGCGGCCCAGTGACTGCAGTGCTTCGTCGAGTGCCGACTGGCGTTCCTCTTGTTCGTAGCTCTCTTCTGCGTTGTCTGTGCTGTCGGTATTCTCTGGTGTATTCTGATATTCCGGATCCTCTGTTGATGGTTCCAGAGCTGGGTTGTCATCCATCTCAGCAGTGATACGCTCTACGAGCTGGGTGATGGGCAACTCAATCAACTGCGCCTGCAACAATTGCTGCTGCGTAATGCTCTGCGCCAGTTTCTGTTGCTGCGTCAGTCGTTGTTCCTGTATCTGTTCCTGTGCCATTTTTATTTGAAGTAGTCTTTCAACTGTTCGGCATACGAGGCCAACTGGCGGGTGTCTATATTGCCGTAGCGCTGCCAGATCTGCTGACAAGGTGCCAGCAGTGGACTGATGGCGACGTCGCGTCGGTTCAGGTAGGGGTCGCAGTGCTGGAACACCTCCAATACATCGACGACCAGCGATACAGGGATATGCATCAGACTTGACAGCTGCCTGACCTCTGGCGTCTCTGCCACCATCGTGATGGGCGTCAGTCGGAAGTACTGGTCCAGGATCACTATCAGCATAATGGGCGTTAGTCGTTCGTCTTCAGCAAGGGGACGGAAGTCGCGCTCGAAGGTCTCTTCCACCTCTACACCGTCATAAAAGCCACCAGCACTGCCAAAGCCCATCATGTTGCGCAACAGTTCTACGGCACGTGACAGTCGCTTGGGGTTGCGACTGTACTCCTGCCAGATACGCTCTATCCGGGGCGTCTCCAGATTGGCTATCTCGCACATCCTTGCAAACAACTGTTGTGGGGCAATGTGCAACTCAATGCTCAACTCTACCATCGGACGACTGTACATGGCTTTCACCCCCACGGGTTTCCGCAGGTATAACTGCATGAGTAGCAGCCAGTAGTCATCGTGCCATAACTGATTCTTAGCCATATCTTCTCGTGTTTATATGCCCATACACTGTGTTTTACTCTGCAAATATACAAATTTTTTATAAATAACAAGGTGCTTTCAATAATTTTTCGTACTTTTGCAATCGTTATTTGACTATTAATATGAAAAAATGGCTGTTGGCGGCTGTTGCAACTCTGTTTATCGTAACACTTCATGCACAGACCGCTTACAATGAGATACGCGAGAATGCTCTCCTGTCGGCCAGCAATTATATGGCCTATCCGGGACCGACGCAGCAGAAGCTGACGCCGGCACCTCGGGGTTATAAGCCTTTCTATGTTAGTCATTACGGTCGTCACGGTTCCCGTTACCATAGTAAGCCGAGCATCTATAATGCTCCTTACCTGACCCTGCTCAAGGCCGACAGTCTTGGCAAGCTGACAGCGACTGGTAAGGACTTGATGCAGCGACTGGATATTATCCGAAAAGATGCTGAAAACCATTGGGGCGACCTTACGGAGGTGGGTGCTCGCGAGAATGAGGACATTATTCGTCGTATGTATCAGCGTTTCCCGGAGGTCTTCAAGGGTGCTGCCGATGTGGATGCCCGTAGCACGGGTGTTGGTCGTTGCGTATTGTCTATGGAGTATGCCTTGATGCAGCTGACCCGTCTGAATCCCCAGTTGAAGATTCAGCAGCATGCAAGCCATCGCGATATGGATTACCTCAATCTGCAGGACAAGGATATCTTCAACCTTCGTAAGACCAAGAAGGCTATGGCGGCTTTTAATGCGTTCAAGGCCCGCAACAGCGAGTGTGGTCACCTCATGCAGACCCTCTTCAACGACAGTGTCTATGTCCGCAAAAACGTCCGCAGCTACGATTTTGCCGAACAGCTCCTGATCGTTGCAGCCATTCTGCAGGATGTGGAACTGGGTAAGCAGATGTCGCTCTACGACGTCTTCACTTCAGAAGAGATGTACCGCATCTGGCGGATAGGCAATGCTTATTGGTATATTGGCTGGGGTGCCAGTGAGGCTACCGACGGTAAGATGCCCTATCTGCAGCGTAACCTCCTCAGGAAGATGATTCAGCAGGCCGACAGCTGCATTCTTTTGCCCAAGACCAATGTGCACCTGCGCTATGGTCACGACACGGTGCTGCTGCCTTTCCTCTGTCTGCTCGACATCAATGGCTTCGGACTGGTCACCGACGACTTGGACCAGTTGGAACCTAAGGGTTGGATCAACTACCACGCCATCCCCATGTCCGGCAATGTGCAGTTCATCTTCTATCGCAAGAGTCCTGCCGACCGCGACCCGCTCTTCAAGGTGTTGCTCAACGAGAACGAGGCCACGTTGCCGTTGCCCACCAAGCAGGCACCGTACTATCGTTGGAGCGATTTCCGTAGTTACTGTCTCAAGAAACTCGATGCTTATGAGAACTAAACAGATACGTCCTCTACTGATAGCCGTCGTGCTACTGCTGCTGGGCGCCATGCCGAGCGTGGCACAGTCTGCATTCTCTATCATCGAGCGTGACCGCAGTTTTACTGCTGGCAATTACGGCGTCTATCCTGATAAATACCTGCCCACGCAGACACCGGCTCCCAAGGGCTATCAGCCGTTCTATATCAGTCACTATGGTCGTCATGGTTCTCGCTATCTGAACGACATGAAGGGCTATAAAGAGCCCTATAAAACCCTGCAGCAGGCAGACTCGTTGGGTAAGTTGACGGAGGTTGGAAAGATGGCTCTGCGAGAGATGAAGGCATATATCGACAATGCTGAGGGACGCTGGGGTGACCTTACCGATCTTGGTACCGCCCAGCAGTGCGCCATTGCTCACCGTATGTTGCAGAATTACCCCATGGTTTTCCGTAACGGAGCCTTTGTCGATGCGCGTAGCACCATCGTTACCCGTTGTGTGCTCTCTATGGGTGCTTTTGTGTTGCAACTCATCAAGGAACGTCCCAAGCTGCAGGTTTCCATGTCCAATTCCTATAGCGACATGTGGTATATGAATCATCAGAGCAAGGCTTTGCGCGACAGTGCTTCGAATGCTCATGCACAAAAGGCTATCAACCGGTTTATTGCCAAACGTTGGAGGGACCATCGTTTAGGCAGCCTGTTCTTCAACGACTCTGCCTATGTCCGACAGCATGTCGACTTGCTATGGACCATCTATTACCTCATCAAGGCATCACTCATCCAGCAGAACTCGCAAGAAGGGCTGGGACTTAATCCGTTGCTCTCTGTCTTCACCAATGAAGAACTGTATGTCTTTTGGCAGGTGGAAAACGCCTGGAGCTATCTCCATTCGGGCTTCTACACAAGGAATGGCGGTATGCAGCCCTATACACAGCTCAACCTCTTGGAAAAGATGATCAGCGAGGCTGACAGCATTGTTGCTACTAAGCAGCATGGTGCCTCCCTGCGCTTTGGCCACGAGACCGTTCTGCTGCCACTGGTCTGTCTGATGGGTGTTAATGGCTACGACCTCCAGACGGGCAATCTGGATGAACTTGAACCCAAGGGGTGGTGGGCTAATCAGGTGTATCCCATGGCTGGCAATCTCCAGATAGTGTTCTATCGTAAGAATGCTGCCGACAAGGATCCGCTCATCAAGGTGCTGCTCAATGAAAAAGAGGCTACGCTGCCCTTGTCGAGCGACTTAGCCCCTTATTATCGTTGGAGTGATTTCCGTAGTTTCTACCTGAAGCGGATAGCCGCTGGTCGGTTAGCTCTTGGCATTAAACGCTAACGCATAGACGCGCATCTGCTTGACCATAGCCAGCAGACCATTGCTGCGGGTGGGCGACAGGTGTTCCTTCAATCCTATCTCTTCGATGAAGTACAGGTCGGCATCCAGTATTTCTTGGGGTGTGTGACCCGACAGCACACGAATCAAGAGTGCCACGATGCCTTTTACTATCAGTGCGTCACTCTCTGCCGAGAAGTTCAGCTTGCCGTCCACATAGTCGGCCTGTAGCCACACACGACTTTGGCAACCGTCAATGAGGTTGCTCTCTATCTTGTACTTCTCGTCCAGTGGCTCCTGCTCGTTGCCGAGGTCTATGAGCAGCTGGTACTTGTCCATCCAGTCGTCCAGACCAGAGAACTCGTCAATAATCTCGTCTTGTATCTCGTTAATTGTCATCATTGTCTTTCGTTATTTCGTTATCTCGTTATTTCGATATTTCGATATTTCGACTTTATTCCTTAATTATCTTAAACAGCTTGTCGCTGGGACGCACCTTCTCTGGCACTTTAATGCTGACGCGGGTGCCTTGCTGGGCCGTCTGAATAGCCGACGTGTCGTCGTGAATCTCGTCGACGGTAACATACAGTGCTCCTGTTGTCGGACCCGTGATGAGCATCTTGTCACCCACAGCAAACGTGTCGGCTTCGACGGTAAACTCTGCCACACCCAGCTTCGAGAAGTACTTTACACCTTTACCGATATATTGCTTCTTCTCTGTAGCGTTCGAGCCGTAGTTGGCGTTCCACTCGCCCAACAGCTGGCCTTGGTAGTAGCCGTCCCAGAAGCCGCGGTTGAAGACGGTAGCCAGTCGCTCGTCCCACGCATCCTTCTTCTCTTCGGTAAACGTACCGTCCAGCACACTCTGGATAGCCTCTTTGTAGCACTGCACTACGGTCAGTACATATTCGGGACCGCGTGCACGACCTTCTATCTTGAAGACACGCACGCCCGACTGCATCATCTTGTCGATGAAGCGGATGGTCTTCAGGTCCTTGGGCGACATGATGTACTTGTTGTCAATCTCCAGTTCCGTACCTGTCTCGCGGTCGGTGACGATATAGCTCCTGCGACATATCTGCATGCAGGCGCCACGGTTAGCCGAACGTCCAGTATTGTCCAGACTCATATAGCACTTGCCACTGACGGCCATGCACAGTGCTCCGTGACAGAACATCTCGATGCGTACCAGTTCACCTGAGGGACCCGTGATGTGCTGCTCCTCTATCTGGCGGTAGATGTCGGCTACCTGTTCCATTTTCAGCTCACGGGCCAGTACCACCACGTCGGCAAACTGCGCATAGAACTTCAGGGCCTCAATATTCGAGATGTTCAGCTGCGTAGATAAGTGAACCTCCACGCCCTTTTGCCGACAATACTGCATCACTGCGATGTCGCAGGCAATAACCGCACTAATCTCTGCCTCCTTGGCGGCATCGATAATCTCGTGCATCAGCGGGATGTCCTCACCATAGATAATCGTGTTCACCGTCAGGTACGACTTCACACCGTGTTCCTTACACGTTGAGGCTATCTCGCGTAGGTCGTCGATGGTGAAGTGGTTGGCCGAGTGCGAACGCATATTCAGCTGTTCCACACCGAAATACACCGACCCTGCACCAGCCTTCAGCGCTGCTGCCAGCGAGTCGCGGCTGCCCACCGGCGCCATGATTTCATAGTCTGTAATCTGATTCATGCTGCAAAGGTAGTGCAATTCTGCCGAATAGCCAAATTTTGCAAACGTTTACGGACTATTTTGTCCTGTTTTTACGCTCTAATTGGAAATAATGGGGTACTTTTGCAGCGGAAACCAAAACAATGCTAATAATGAAAAAGTGTTTACTACTATGCAGTTTCTTCTGTCTTGGCCTGAATGCGATGGCTGACGACGTGTTGGATGCAACGAAAATTTCCAAAATCACGTTCAATGGTGATCAGGTGACAGTTGTGTTTAATGATGGTACAGAGACGCTTGTCGCTGACATGGCTACTGTCACCATCGATTTTAGCAAAGCTACAGGTATTGAAGAGCGTCTGGCTGCTGTTAAGCAGGCAGGTTTTGAGGGTATGGTTGTCTACAATCTCAATGGTCAGCTGGTTGGCAAGAGTGCTGCCAATCTATCTAAGGGTGTCTATATTATAGGTAAGAAGAAGGTTATCATTAAGTAACAGGGAGGAACGTACTATGAAGAAACTATCTACTCTTTTCGCTTTCTTGCTGACATTCCTTGCATCGGGTGTTCAGGCACAGGAACCTGTGGATTACTCCACCTCTGCCAACTCTACGAAGAACCAGGTGGTGCTGTCCTTGAAGGACGGTTCCAAGAAATACTACAACACAGAGTCTGTAAGCAGTATTGATTTCTCTGGTTCTAACGTCACAGTAAAACAAACTGCTGGTGATTATACCTTTGAAAATACGGTCAGTGGCATTGCCTTCAATAAGGCCATTAAAGGTCAGGTGAAGATTATCGAAGCTAAGGGTTGGTTGGAGTCTGCTTATGTGAAGTTCGAGAAGTTGACAGGAGCTACTGGTTACAATGTTTACGTAAAGGGTGGCCAGTATGCTGACTATACTAAGATTGATGCCCAGCTCGTACGCGACTACGGCACTTATGGCCGTGCAGACGCCATGGGACTGAAGGCTGGCGAGAACTATGCCATTAAGGTCGTTCCTACCAATGATGAGAAGGTAGAACTCACAGACAACGCCAGCGAGGCCACGGACATCGTTGTCAAGTCCTACAACCGCGATGGCTATGCTCATTATAATGCAACTGCAGGCATCGGTGCCTATAATAACGATGGTACGTTGAAAGCGAATGCCCGTGTTATCTATATCACCAAGGCCAATGCTAAGACGGTGACACTGGAGATGCAGGTTGATAACAAGGGCAAGATGGAGACTCGTACGGGTATTCAGGATATTATCCAGGCTTATGAGAAGGGTGTTGAGACACGTCCACTGGCTATCCGCATCATTGGTTTGCTGAAGATGGCCGACATGCCTGAGTTAGGTAGCTCTGCTATCGGTTTGCAGGTCAAAGGTAAGGGGCAGAACATGAACCTCACCATCGAAGGTGTTGGCTCTGATGCAACCTTCCACGGCTTCGGAGTACTGGTACGTGCCTGTAAGTATGTAGAGCTGCGCAATCTGGGTGTGATGATGCACGAAGAGGATGGCATCAGCTTCGATACCGACAATGAGCACGTTTGGGGCCACAACCTCGATATCTTCTACGGAAAGAATAAGGGCGGCGACAAAGCCAAGGGCGACGGATCGTTCGACGTGAAGGGTACCTTCTACTGCACTGTCAGCGACAACCATTTCTGGGATAGCGGTAAGTGCAACCTGAACTCCAATGGCGACGAGGTGGATTACGTCACCTATCACCACAACTGGTACGACCACTCTGACTCTCGTCATCCACGTGTTCGCAAGTCTAAGCACCTACACGTCTTCAACAACTACTTCGACGGTAACTCGAAATATGGTGTAGGTTCTACCACGGGTTCTAACATCTTCGTTGAAAAGAACTACTATCGTAACTGCAAGTACCCCATGCTCATCTCAAAGCAGGGTTCAGACATCAACAACGGTGTAGGTTCTTCGAATGACACCAAGGGCACCTTCTCCAGTGAAGACGGTGGCATCATCAAGGCCTTTGACAACTACATGGAGGGACAGAAGAGATTCCAGCCCTACAATGCCAGCGACGCTACCAACAGTATTCATTTCGACGCCTATCTGGCTCAGACTCGTGACGAACAGGTTCCCGCCACTGTTACGGCTTTCCAGGGAGGTGCTACCTATAACAACTTCGATACCGCCGATGATTTCTATCAGTATAATCCCGACGACAAAGAGAGCGTACCCACTGTTGTAACTGGTGCTTATGGAGCAGGCCGTTGTGAGCATGGTGACTTCCAGTGGACCTTCGACAATGCCACTGAAGACACCAACTACGAGGTCATCACAGCACTTTCAGATGCCCTGATGAACTACAACTCCTCTCTGGTCGGCATCTTTGGCGACGAGAGCAGTACAACACCTAGCAGTGACCAACCCGGGGGCGATGAGCCTGGTGGTGATGAACCAGCTCCGACAGGAACAATAATAACATCGTTCGATGGTGCACCTTCTAATAGCATGTTTACCGTAGCAGGTGAATATGGTGATGGCAAGATTACCTATAATGAAGTTTATTACAAGAAGGGTGTTAAGTTGAATAGTAAGGGCTCTGTTACCTTTACTCCGGCCAGTGATTACAAGATGACAATCGTATTGGCAACTGCCAAGTCAGGTCGCAAGGTAAAAGTCAACGATGTTGAGACTGAAGGTGGTACGGAGAATACTGCGGGTAAGTATTACGTTGTTACCAGTCAGAACATCACCAAAGACACTCAGTATGTTATTAAGAAGGGAGATGATGAGTCTATTCTGATGCTCGTCATTTTGGAATCAATAGAATAATAATAGGTATTAGGAACATATACACTACAACAAACTAACTACTAAGATGAAGGCGGATGGGACGCGAGTCCCGTCCGTTTTTTACAAAAATATGGGTTGTCCCAAAGGGCAACCCATAGTAAGTTGATGATGTGTGTTACTTACTTAGACTCCATTACCTGCTTGGCAATCTCGTTCTCGGGGTCGATAGCCAAGAGCTTCTGAGCGTACTGCTTAGCATTTTCCTTGTCATCGTTGATGACGAAGTAGTAAGAGATGAGGTAACGGTAGCTCTCAGTTAGACGGGCCTTGTCGGTAGCATCCTTATTGTCCTTGCCACCAATCATCTGGTCGAGCTTCTCGTAGTAAGGCTTAGCAAGACCCTTCTTCTGGTCGGGATCCATATAGCCATTGACACGGGCACGCATGAAGGTGGCATACTCGGCGGCATCCTCATACTTGTTCTCCAGGTCCTGATAGGTCTTGTCAGCCAAGACGAAGCAGGCTGCCTGCTCCTCGGGAGTGGTCTTCTTGTTGGCGTGCTGCAGGTGGAGCTGTGCCAGGGCAGCGATGTCGTTGGCAGAAGCCTTCTCTACCGTGTTCAGGTACTCCTCATAGTTCTTGATGGCATTGGGGTAGTCCTCCTGAGCCTTGTAGGCGTCAGAGAGCTGCTTGATGACACCGGCACGCTTGGCCTTGTTGTCCATGTCTTCCTGCTGCAGGGCCTTCTGGTACATCTCAATGGCCTTCTCGTGCTGCTTGGCACCGTTCAGGGCATTGCCATAGTAGGTGTAGTCGTAGTAAGAGAACTTGGCAGAGTCAGACTTGTTGAACAGTGCGTCAGCATACATCAGGGCATCGTCCCACTTCTTCAGCTCGGTGCTGTTGAAGAAGGCCAGACGGTTGAAGGCAGCATGACGTGGATTCTTACTGAGACCAAACTTGGCAACGTCGAGGGCAACATCGTACTTCTGCTTGAAGAAAGCGGTCATAGCATAGTCGCTGAGGTCGCGCTCTTCCATCTTTGACTTGTCGGCCTTGCTATAGGCACTCAGGGCTGCATCGAAGTCGTTAGACATGTAGTAGATACGACCCATCAGGGCATCTACGGCAATGTCAGGACGCTGCTGGCGGAGCTCTTCCAGTTTGCTGACAGCACCACGTGGGCTAATCTTACGATAGACGTTGGCATACTTGTAGTAAGCCTCTGGGTCTTGAGGAGCGCAATAGATAGCCTGCTCGTATTGCTGGGCTGCTGCACCACCATTGTCACCGAGAGCCTCAATGTCGCCTAACAGGATGAAGGCGGGAGCACACTTGTTCTTGCTGGCGGTAAGGGCATGCATGGCATAAACCTTGGCGTTGGCGGTATCCTTAACCTCATAGAAGGCACGTCCGAAGGCAGCCAGATTGGCAGCGTTCTTCTTGTTAGCCTTGTAGAAGGGCTTCATCTGCTTGTCCAGATCGGCGGGTTTCTTACTAATGATGTCCTTGACGGCCTGTATGTCGGCTTCTGTACCTTCCTGGGCCGTAGCGCTTGCGCTGTAACCTGCGGTCAGCGCAGCAATGAATAGATATTTAATTGCTTTCATAATTCTACATTATTATGTTATAGTAGTATCTGTCTATTTGACGTTTGTAATCGCTGAATGTTTATTTTTTTATTGATTATTCACAAATACCGTCCTTGTATTCATTCCTGCCTGTATGGGTAGCAGACCTGACTTTTGGATGAGCAACTGGCCTTTAGGCAGGCGGCAGAAGTGTGCGAAGTTGGAGGGCAGTCCGCTGCGCGGCTCGTTGAGCAGGGCGTAGATGGTACGGATAAGCGGATAGTTTCCGTTGTATATATAATATTGGTATGGACGCCAGCTGTTGGCTACTGTCGCAGAGTCCATGCGGCTGACTTTCATAACTGTTATATTCTTCTTAAAGGTGACATTCGTGGTGTCACGGCTGTCGTTCAGCCAGTTGCTTCCGATGATGCCTAAGGAGTTCTTGTGGTTCTCCACGTAGTCGATAACGGCAGCGCTGGTCTTTACGGCTCCGATGTTGGGGGCCTTGAATTCTTTACCCCCCAGCAGTGAGTCGACACACCAACGTACGGTACTCGACAGCGGATTGTCGAAGACAACATCGATGGTGCCTAACTTTGAGGTAGGGTAGAGATCGTTCCAGTTGACCAACTCACCTTTGAGGATGCGCTTGAAGTCCTTGACGGTGATGCAGGTGTCGGGGTTCTCGTTGTTGACGATGATGGCCAGTCCGTCGTACGCTATGGGTATGGTACGTGGACGGTATGAACGGTCTATCAGGTTCTGGCGCTCTTTCTCTGTGAGGTCGCGGGTGGAAAATGCCAGCCACGTCTCTAACTTCATCAGCTTTTTGATGGCGTCCTGCTCGTTGGTGTATTGGGCCTTTAGCGTGTCAAGCACGTTGTTGTAGAGAAACACGTCGAGTGCTTCGTTCAGGATGGGACTGAAACTCTCGTCAGCAGTGAAGAAGCGGGCAGCGCGCTGATAGTCCTGCTCTGCTTTAGTATTTTTAGGCTTGTTCCCACATGAGGGGAACAAGCCTAAAATGAGTGTTAATCCAATAAGTATGGATGCGATTTTCTTCATGTAATTATTGCAGTCTGAAGGTTACAGGTACGGTGTACTTCACACGTACAGGCGCACCGTTCTGCTTACCAGGAATCCACTTCGGCATGCTCTTAACCACGCGCTGTGCTTCCTTGTCGAGTGACGGGTCAACGGACTTGACGACGCGAACGTCGGTAATCGAACCGTCCTTCTCAACGACGAACGTTACGATAACACGTCCCTGGATACCGTTCTCCTCAGCAACTACCGGATACTTGATGTTGCTGCTCAGGTATTGCAACAGAGCGCTCTGACCACCGGGGAATGAAGGCATCTGCTCAACAACGTCGAACACTTTGGTCTCTTCCTCCTTCGGAGGTTCGGGCTGTGCGATAACTTCCTTAGCCTTCAGCACCTCGCCTGCAGCCTCGTCATTACCTTTCACATCGAACGCACCGATAGCGGTGTTGGTCTTGCTCAGTTCATCTTGTGACTTCAACTCTTCTTCCGGCTGAACGTCCTCATCCTTCTTAATCTCAGGAGCGGTGAACTTCACAGAACTCTTAACCCTTTCTACTTCAATTTTCTCAAACTTCGGTTCTTCTTTCTTCTCAACCTTTGCTTCCTTCTTCTCAGCCAGCTTAGCTAACTCTACATCAGCTTCAATGGCCACATCAGTCTTCATCGCATTCTCTACGACACCCTTGACAATGACAACGGCACCGATGATGGCAGCAATGATGAACATGGTGAGTAGAGCATAGAAGTTACGCTTGCCCGTTTCTTTGCGCAGTTGATAAGCACCGTAAGCGTGGTTCTTGCCTTCGAAGACAAGATCAACCCACGTGTCTTGAATAAGATCTATTTTTGACATATTCGTTTACGTTTTAAATGTTAGACACCGATTTATTTAACACCAGCCTTTTCAATCAGAGCCTGATCTTCGGGGCCAATCTTATCGATGACATACTTATCAATATTGCAAATGAGCATCTCGTCGAGTGCTGCGATCATGTTCTCATAGGTGGCAGTCTCCAAAGGACGGATGATGACAGTCATGGTAGGAACCTTCTCACCGTTGGGCAGTTCACCCTTCTTGATGCGAGAGAGTAGCTCCTCGTACTGCTGATCAGTCATCTTGCTGTTGTATGCTGATTTCTGAGCATCCAACTCCTTCTTAGCCATCATAATCTTGGCTACGGGGTTAACACCTTCCTCTGTGGTGTGCTTGATGAGCACGTCACGAACGCCCTTAGCACCATAGGTGGTCTTCTTGACGCAAGAGGGGTCCTCGTAGTTGGGCAGACCGGCAATGTACCAAATCTGGTCGTCAGCACCCAAATAGAGTGTGATGGTGTGAGAAGCCTTTGTTACCGACTTGTCTTCCTTCGATACGTTTTCGTCGTTTGACGGCATCGTCAGCTGCATGGACTGGGGCTTAGCCAGTGTGGTACACAGCATGAAGAAGGTAATCAACAGCATCATCATGTCTACCATTGGCGTGAAGTTCACGCGGGTATCCATTTTCTTCTGTTTGGATAGATTCTTTTTTGCCATAGCTTATTCCTCCTGTGCAGTTTGAAGGTTTGTAATCAACTGATAACGGTTCTCACTCATGTCCTGAAGTTCATTCATCATGGCCTTGACAGTCTTGTAAGAAGTCTTGGCGTCTGCCTTGATGGCAATCTTGATGTCAGGATTTGCATCGCGGGCGGCTTTCACCCACATCTGGAACTCGCTCATTCCGCCACTGATACTGTCAGTGGGAATGCCGAGCATCTGGATAGCCTCTGCCATCTTCTCGGGTTCGAGGCTGAGGTATTGAGCAAGCTTCTCCATGGGAGCACCCACCATAGCATCTTCCAGGAAGTGCTTCTGCTGGGTAGCGTTGAGAGAGACACCGAAGCGGTCGGTCATCTCTTCCATCATCGCTCTCATGTGGTTCTTGTTTTCAGTGCCGAGGTAGATCTGTCCCTTTGGTGATACCAGAATGTTCAGGACGTCACTCTCAGGCACCTTTTTCTCAGACACAGAACTCGGGGTGGTGACCTGGATAGGCTCTGGCGTCAGGAATGTTGATGTCAACATGAAGAAGCAGAGCAACAGAGTCATCACGTCCGACATTGGTGTCATGTCGATCCAGATGTCTTTTTTCTGTATCTTAACTTTAGCCATTCTAAAACTGTTTAAAAGTGTTTTTGGAAATGGAACTAAAGATTAAGCCTCGTTGTGGGTTGAATCGTATGTAGCTGCGATGGTGAAACCAATCTCGTCGAGAGCGTAGGTCAGCTTATCGATCTTGTTTGAGAAGAAGTTGTAAACAACGGTAGCAACCCAAGAAGTCAAAATACCAGAAGCTGTGTTCACAAGGGCCTCAGAAATACCGGCAGACAGAGCCATAGAGTCAGCACCACCACCAGCAGACAGAGCCTGGAACGAACCGATCATACCGAGCACAGTACCGAACAGAGCGGTCAGGGTACCCAGAGATACGATGGTTGCAACCATAGGCATGTTCATCTGCAGAGTAGGCATCTCCAGCTGAGTAGCCTCCTCGTGAGCCTGCTGGATCTTAGCAATCTTAGCAGCCTTCTTCAGAGTAGAGTCGTTCTCAACAGACTGATACATATTGATAGAAGCCAATACGACGTTTGCTACAGAACCCTGCATCTTGTCGCAGAGAGCTTTAGCCTCATCGAACTTCTGAGCCTTAACGGCCGCCTTCACCTGAGCAGTGAACTTAGCGAGGTTCATCTTACCAGATGCAGACTTGATAGCGAAGAAACGCTCGAAGCCAAGGCAAATAACGGTGAACAGAAGGGTCAGGATCAGACCTACAACGAAACCTCCCTTATAAACGGTACCCAGCAGGTTTGCGGGATGGCCTGAACGGTCGCCACCGATGAAGTTGTCGGGGTTACCCATTACGAAGTACCATACACTATAACCAGCAGCGCAGCAGATAGCGAGGATAATCCATGCTTCCTTAACACCTCCGAAGCCCGACTTTTTGGCCTGGGCTGTAGCCTTTGTTGTTGTTGCCATAAATTTTGTTTTTTTTAGTTATTAAATGAATTATGTTTATAAATGTTCATAGTAGAATCGTCTGGCAAAGATAGCGATTTTCAATGTACTATTTGCCAAATTAAGAACTTTTAACTCGATATTGCCTCAAATTATTGTAATTTAGCCAGTGTTTCCTTGATACGACGCATAGCTTCAACGATATTTTCGTCACTTGTAGCATAGCTCATTCGGAAACACTGGGGGTCACCGAAGGCATCACCGCCTACGGTAGCAACATGTCCTGTCTCCAGCAGATACATAGCCAAATCGGTACTGTTCTCAATGGTCTTGCCCTCAGGTGTCTTCTTGCCATAGAATGATGAGCACTTGGGGAAGAGGTAGAAGGCACCTTCTGGTACGTTAACTTCCAGACCAGGGATGTCCTTGGCCAGTTTGACGATGAGGTCACGACGACGCTCAAAGGCCTGACGCATGTCCTCCACGCACTGCTGACTGCTGATATAGGCAAACTCAGCGGCCTTCTGACTGACGGAGCATGGTCCGCTAGTGTACTGTCCCTGCAGTTTGTTACAGCCTTTGACAATCCATTCGGGAGCGGCAATGTAGCCAATGCGCCAGCCTGTCATAGCGTATGCCTTGGAGACACCATTGACGATGATGGCACGCTCCTTCATGCCCTCAAACTGGGCGATGGACTCGTGCTTTCCGATATAGTTGATGTGCTCGTAGATTTCATCTGCGAGTACAAACAGGTCGTTGTGTTTCAGGATGACGTCAGCCAGAGCTTTCAGCTCCTCCTTATTATATACGCTACCCGTAGGATTGCTGGGTGAGCAGAGGATAATCATGCGGGTCTTCGGTGTGATGGCAGCTTCCAGCTGTGCAGCAGTCATCTTGAAGTTTTGTTCGAACCCGGCCTCCACGAAGACGGGCTTACCGCCTGCCAGCAGTACCATCTGTGGGTAGCTGACCCAGTAAGGGGTAGGGATGATAACCTCTTCGCCGTCGTTGACCAGTGCCATCACAGTGTTGCAGACGCTCTGCTTGGCACCGTTCGACACCAGAATCTCTGAGGGCTGATAGTGCAGGTGGTTCTCACGCTCCAGTTTGCGGGCGATGGCCTGGCGCAGGTCGGGGTAGCCGGGAACGGGCGAAGAGCGAGAGTAGTTCTCGTCGATAGCCATCTTGGCGGCCTGTTTGATGTGGTCGGGGGTATTGAAGTCGGGCTCGCCCACACTCATGTTAATCACGTCAATGCCCTGGGCTTTCATCTCAGAGCTCTTCTGCGACATGGCCAGCGTTGCTGACGGTGCCAGTCGTTGCAAACGGTCGGATAATTGTGCCATATTGTTACACTTTGCTTTATTGTGGTGTGCAAAGGTAATCATTTATTTTTATTTAGCGACATATTTCCACCTTTTTTTATTATTATATAAGGATTTTCTCCGGGAAACTTAACAACTGTGATTTCAGCAGGATTCAGAAGAGATATGCTACCGCCAGGATTCCGCAGTTTTTCTCCTTCAATCCATCCTTTCCATCCATGGTCTTCCTCCATAAGGCACTGATGCGGATGTGGCTGATGTCAATACCGGCCTCAAGGTAGATGTCTGCCTTTCCTCCTTTGCCATACTCCAATTCACCATTTCCATAAGAAACCGGACTGTCGTAGCTTACCTTATATTTATAGTCGACATTCTTCTCCTTCATATTCATATTCCATGAAAGATTGACACCCCCCATGATAAAGGGTCTGATGCGACTGTCAGGGCTGAATACATAGTTCAGTCCGATACGAGCTGCTAATTCGTCGATGGTCATTTCGGGATGTTCGCCATTGCTGCTCACCTCGTCAGACTTATAGCGGTGGGGCGTATAGCTAAGCACTACCTGTGCTTGCAGATTCCTGCTAAAGCGGGGAAACTGGAGGTCGGTGCCTACAAAGAATGTGGGGGCTATTCCACTGTATGAATACTCAGAGAAAATGGTAGTGTAAGCCCGTCCGATGTCGTGACTCGGCGAGTCGTAGGAGGCATAGCTGATACCTGCTCCCACAAAGAACTTGTGTTTAACGGTAATCGTCTTTTTCTTGTCATAGCGGAACAACACACATTCCCCCTGTTCTGTACAGTGCTGCTCGTCATATTGTTTCACCATACGTGTCAGCTCCTCGCTGGTCAGTTCCATCTTCCACAAGCGGTTAGCAATGCTGTTGTCTTTGTCCATAATGGCATTCACCTCCTGCACCTTCTGACGTCGTACCTGCAATTTGTGGTTGTAGGTTTGCAGGTCCTCATTCAACTTGTCGTCACGCATGATGACTTCCTTACCGTCACTGCCTACAAAACCGAAGTAATTATAGTAATCGTAGTAGTAACGGTAGAGGCTCACGCCTCCCTGCAGCAGAAATTCGGCAAAGAGCAGTTCCGGTTGCTGCTCTTCCTCCTCACCGCCAGTAAACAGTCGACTGACATAATAGACGCCGTCATCTGCCAGACGATAGCCCTTGATGTCGGCAGGACTCAGTGACTTATATCCGCTTTCTCCTGCTTTCTGGAAAAGACAGGCCTTGGCATTATGTGCATCTGCCAGGTAATCAATGGTACCATATATGGTGTCGTTCTCGTTGGTAATGATATAACCCTTTTGAGGATTTACCTGAGCTGTCAGCCTCATGGACACGATTGCCAGCAACAGCATGATAACAGTTTTTCTTTTCATAAACGGTATGTTTTTCCTTGTTCTATTCTTCTTTTTGTTGAAAATTTCTGCAAAGGTAGAGAATTCTAGTGACATGCACAAATATTTTGAATTATATTTTGATGGTGTGGCTCGTTCTATCCCGGGGAAACCTGTCCCCGCGATTGCTATTTTGAAATTATTTGATAGCATTATTTTTATCCTTTCTTTCCAGAGTGCCAGTTTGTATCATAGAAGGAATCAAAAACGGGCCTTGTGATTCTCTGATATTCCGTGTCATTTTTCTTGTATGGTATAGTCTACATATAATGTACCAGATTTAATATTTCTAATTTTATATGATTTATCATATATAAGGAATAGCAACGGATTTCTATGAGTTTTAGTCGTATTTATGTATAAAGTAGATTCATACAGAGATGTTCCAATTCTTTCAATTCTTATCGAATAGGTAAGGCCTCCCATTTCGTCATTAAATGTTCTTTTTGTAAGAACTTCCTTGTTTGACATAAATAATTCGTAACAACCATTGAACTTCAAATAATAGTCATCATTCTTTTTGGCCAATATCCAACTCCTTTTATCGTTAACCTCTCCTAAAAAGATAGTTGAATCTGCAGTGTATTTATATTTCTTAAACTTGTATTTCTCAGTAATAGTGATTGTGTCTTTTTGATAATTGACATGGAAATATTCCGCACTAACATTAGGGTAAAAGTAATCTCCTTTTTCCTTCTTCTGTGTCTCTTCACAAGAGAGCATCACGAAAAACAAAATTAATAAGATAATTAATTTACTTATATTCTTTTTCATAATCTTCATTTTTCCTTTCAAATGTTTTTATAAGGGATGGTCTTGTTCTAAACAATTCCTCAGAGATTTTATTATAGTTCTGAGTTCCCTTTAGTTTCCCATGTTTTCCTTTAATCATGTCACTATGCTGTTGGGTTTCAGTTTCTCCTTCCCATATTTTCTGAGCATCGCTGAAATTGTAACTTCCCTTATATCCTTCAATTATTTCAGAATAGTTCGAGAGATGAATACAAAACTCATGACATATTGTTTCTATTAAATCATTTGTTTCTCTTTGTACATCAAAAATGACATCAAAACGAGGTTTTCCATCCTTCGATGAATTAAGTTGCGTTTGTGCATTTACACGACTTTCGCCATCATATAACATTGCCGATTGTTCACCAGGTTCTGTAAAGTCAAATTCATAAATATTTAAATCATAGTTTGCGTACCGTCCATTTCCTTTTACTCCAAATATGGTACTACCTTTAGGAGTGAAATCTGATAATAATTGATGTCCAAAAGACGTTTTTCCAAACGCAATCATTGCTTGACGGAAGTGTGACGGGCTATTATAGGTGTTAGTACCCGCACTTGTTCTGTGAATGGGGATGACTCTATTTCCATCCGGATCAAACTTATTTACAGGATCTCCCGCGCAATATGAGTACGGACTAACGTTATAGTACTTCTCCGCCAACGGATCCACACTCGTCCACATGGGTACACCTGCCACATCAAACAATCTGGCACCGAAATCGTACATGTTCAGGCCATTCTGCTTGTCCAGCTCCTTGCCGGTGAAGCGGTAGGGCTGCCATGTATCGCCTGCCATCTGTGCAGGGTCTTGCATCCGCATCTCGCTGCCGAAAGGGTAGTAGTTGATGGTTTCCTTGACATTATCGTTACTGTCCACCACCTTTCTCGTGCTGCCCAGGTGGTCTGTGACATAGTAGTTCCAGCTGGTCGGGGTGC
>JAEEGJ010009527.1_pt1 | contig 25911 bp, 21 predicted proteins | sample 8958761 | NCBI WGS metagenome assembly JAEEGJ01 (sample SAMN16246546, study PRJNA631951) | gut metagenome | biome: gut microbiome; feature: rumen; material: RS-attached | host: Bos | place: Iran: Karaj | collected 2018-10 | reverse complement strand
ACCATAAACATCCTCCTGTCCAATAATGCTCTCATTTTACTTGGGAGCGTGGGATTATTCACTTATAAGCTTTATCAGTTTTTCTTCAAATTCTGAAAAATCAGATCCTAAATGCATATCTTCTATTTTGTGTGCACCATATTCATGTGTTTTTATATATCTGCTAACTTCTTTTATGATTTTCTCATTTTGGGGTAATTCGCCTTTAAACTTACTGATATTGATAAGAGGAGAGAATTCATCAAATCCAACATAAAGATGATTAATTGAATTTATAGACAACACACGATCGTAGTATGGCTCGAACGTATAACATAGGCAGTCGCAAGTACTGTAATTATGCATATTATCATGTGACAAGGTTATTAAAGCATGAAAAGGCTTATGGAAAGGACGACAGTCAATGGTAATGATATCGCCTTCTTTATAAGGCATTGGTAAATGTAATCCAGCCATATCTACGAATCTATCATTATGATGATTTTCGCTGACAACCGCTGATTCAGAATAAAGCTGTGTACACCACACAGTACCATTGCTGCTCATAACGAACCAAGCATCAAGGTCGTATTTCCCGCTTCTCAGTGTATAACGCTCAATTATATACCAGGAATCATCAAATTCATCGTTTGTTTCTCTTTCGTCAAGTCCTTCTCGTATATATTCTAATATTTCACTAAATGACTTGCATGGCCATGTATTATCGCAGGAGTATTCGATATTATCTGTGTTTCGCCTTATTTTTTTAGTGATTTGGAATAATGAGTCATCAGAATCTTCTAGGAGCAATTTTATGGCTTCTTCATAACATTTACAGGCAGAATCATACTCCTGCGTGTTCCTTACGTTATTTGTAAACTCATCTTTGTATTTCCTTAAGATCTCAATTTTTTCACGAATATCGATCTGAGCAGCATTGATGATCTGTAGGTAATTCCATTGATTTAACTGCTTCTCATTATCAATAAGCCACTTCCTGTATTCTTCGCTTTTAATATAATTCAGTAGTTCTATCATAATTATCACTTTGACCTCCAACACAATTTTTTAGTTTCTTCCATAAGTCTTCATAAACACTACCAACTAATACTGACGTACACAACTTTTCCTAGATCTCCATTTTTAGATAAGATCATATCTTTTTTTCCAAAAAATGTATTAGTTTGAGTTTGATAGAAGAATAAAAATTGTTTAGGAACAATTTTTATTTCATATTTTTTAAATCCTAAATCACAAATACATTTTTCAAGCTTTGAGCGCAGTTCCTCAATATTAGTCTCTGACATGCTGTGATAATCATTTCCAGAATCAGGGTTAAAATTCTCATTATAATGAACATAGCAATAAGATTGATACGTAAAACGCTGAACAGTGTCTTCTGAACTTTTACCTTTTTCTCTGTATAAATATCTGTCAACTCTTAAAATAGGACTTGTTCTATTGAATCTATTCTTTGCATAATTGATATTCTCTTCCCAGCGGTACTCTAATTTCAATTCGTTTCGCGGTGCCTCACATAAAAAAACGCTTATATTGTTGCTGTTAGTCTTAGCTGCTTCTGTTGCCAACTTCTTTATAGATTTCTCAAAATCCATAATTAAATTACTCATGGCCTGTTCTCTTGCCTGGATAAAAGACTTTTTCTTAGGAACATTTTTTAAGCTGGCTGCAAAACTCATATATATCACCCACTTAATTAAAGTTTGACTGGCTAATATTCTGTACTTAAATGGCAAACATCTACATGATCTATAATCATTTTTACACTATTATCAATTTAAATATATCATGGATTACACCTTTTACACGGTTCATATCCCATTGCAATAACATCATCTCGTGAACCTGTGTAGAAGTCTTTGTTTTTGTCCTTCATACTATTAACGCTAGAACATGAAGGATAATGGAATTTTCTGGTATTCGTGTTTAGCACATATGTAACAGATGTATCTGGTTCAGGCATAACTGATCTGTCCGGGATAACTTCAACAGGATCTGGTTCCTGTATAATACGCCAGCTTTCTCCATCTACATAATTTATACCTATATTCGGCTGAACGTTATAACAGTAAACACAGAATTGAATTCCTGCGCCATTATCATCCAAAGAATATGCTTCCATAAGAACACCAGAAGCAACTAGATTATCTCCGTCGAATTCAGGCGTAACTCTATACAATACATGAGCATTATATGACCTCACAAAGTTAGCAACCTTATTCTCAAACGGTTCCATTCCCTCGATGTTCATGTATCTTGTGCCTGTTATAAGATTTCGCTCATTATCGTTCTCGCCTGCAAGCTGGTAACCTATAAGGTGGCATCTGTTGTACAAGTAAATATCTTCAATAAGGTCACTATAGTTAGCTGTATGCCAACCTGAAGGTTTTATAGCTCCTATTTCGGTGCGTTTCTCTGTAGGCATAAGCTCTTCACTTATATTAGCATAGGCAACTCCGCATCGCCCGAGGCTATCTAAAGGACTATATATCTCAAATGACTGTGTGGGATACTCAGTAAAGAAGGGGACATTATTATTAATTTCAATATAAGGACTACCGCTGTATTCCGGAATATTGCTCAAAGAGAAAGTCGGAGCTACAGCTTCAATTTTAACTGTAGTTGTTACAGGCTCAGTAGTGGCTGTTGAAGTAATTGTAGACACAGCATTTGTTGATGCGGAAGATGTAATGAAAGTAGTTGTCTCAGCCTGTTCAGTATTAATTACTGATACGGTTGTTTCAGTGGATATAACAGAGACATCATCTGTTTTAGAAGTGATGGATAATTCTTCAGGTACACATCCCCACAAAACAAAACTTGATACAAGTAATAATGCAATTGCTTCGAGAAGTTTCTTCATACAGCGCCCTCCCTTCATACACAAATCTTATATTATTATTATTATTATAACATTTGTTGTGTAATTAGTCAATGATTATAAAACAAGCTGGATATATTTTATTGGATTTATCTTACTGTTGCTGTTAAAATATGAGATATAAGTTTTTAATGATAACATATCATAAGAGTCGCCGGTAAAGGCGACTCTATCGATTTAATATGTAATGTAATAAAAACAGATAACTCCGATTGTTTATAGTATCTCGACTTCATGAAAAAGGAAGTGCATTTTATCAATACGTTTATCAGTATGCCAATGACCGAGATACCATGCCTCATATTCTATAGCATCTTCTATGACATCAAGCCATTGTTCCGTACTGTTATCTACTTTTGACTGATCTATTCCTGAAAGGTAACACTCTGTGGGGATATATTTATACGGACAAGTATGAGAAAACACTATGTCTATTTTATTTTTCTTTATCTGCTCTTCAACGTATTCCTTTATTGTCGGTGACGGCTGTTCGTCAGGCCACCAATTATAGCCGTTTCTCAGACGATAGAACTTATCAACGCTGTACGCGCCTCCAATAACTATACACCTCTTGCCTTCCAGCTCAAAAATATCTCCATCTACAGGAAACAGTATATTTGGATAATCCTCCTCAAAGAGGACACGTCCGCCATTCCAGTTCATTTCCTGATATGAAGCTATATTCTGGGGGCGATTCTCATGATTACCATGAATGCAAAAGAACGTAACTCCTATATTATTCATTTCTTCTTTAATATATTTATCTCGTAATCTTCCTGTATAGTTTACGGCCACATCTCCGAGAATAACTATTATATCATCTTCTTTGGGCTCGTATTTCTCTACAAGGTCAAATATAGGCTCAAGAGAGCCGTGTATATCTCCGGTTATATATATCATTGTATCTCACCTGCTTTTTTTATTTTATTTTGACACCATTCAGCAGCTTCTTCCTTCGTAAAAACACCGTCATTCGAATAGTATTCGCTCATATCCTCAAGTCGTATGCAGCCAAGCTGACCGCCGTAATTCGGGAAGCCGCAGCCGCAGTCTATATCAAGCATCCTCTTTCCGTGAAATATATGCATTGTTTTGTGGAACTGCATTGTTGGTGTATGGCCGAATATGACATTTTTTCTCGCAGGCATCTGGGAGAATGGCGACAAACGATGCCATACCATAAATTCTTTCAGTTTATAGCAACTCATATTTTCAGTTTCATATAATTCCTGCGGTGCAGCGTGAACCAATATGAATTTACGCCTGTTGACGGTTATCTCTACTTGTACTGGGAGCATCTCCAGATAGCAAAGCAACTCTTCCTGCTCCTTTCCTTCTAGATTGAAATATTTGTCATAGGTGTCCAGACTTCTATTATTCCTCCATACATATTTATAATGAAGATTTTCAGGATGCCTCAAGGCATTTATCATCATATATTCGTGATTACCCAGCAACATGTTGCAATTCTGCATTGTCCGTATCTGCTGCAGCAGTTCAATTCCGTATTTACCTCGGTCGATCACATCTCCGAGGATATACAGGTGATCCTCTGACTGTAGATTAATCATGGAGAGCATGGTATCAAACGCTTCCTTGTTACCATGAATATCAGAGAGAACATAATGCATCAGATACCACCTCCTTTCAATTGACTATAGCTGTCATATAACTTCTGATTTTTATAAAGACAGCTTATTATGGCATCATCTATTATATCATATATTATCTCAATTGTCACTAAATCTGTGGTTTATAAATAAAAAGCAGCAGCTAATATGATGCTGCGGCTGGATTTGTACAATATCTGACCTCGTCATATTAATCCGAGAATCCAGGTTGCATAGAAAAAAGTCCAGCTTTTCGCTGGACTTTTTTGACAGATTGTGGCAGACAATGGCTGCTTTTAATGATATTATTAATATGCTTCACTATTCTTTTCAAATAACAAATTATCGGCATCATGTTCGTTGAAGTTGTTCCAGAATAGATGATTTCCTTCCATCGTAAACTCAGCAGAGCCATCTGTGTATTCTACAGTTTCGGTAGCTTCTGTCTCTCCTTCTTTTAATTCTACAAAGGTCTTTTTACCATTGCCCCTGCATACCAGTTTACCGTTTTCAAGTATTAGCGGATAATCCCACATCACATGAGCAACTGCACTTGAACCCCAGGTTACTTTAGCCTGGAATGCGCCCTCGCTCTTATAAGAAATCTCGATTATGGCTCTTCCGCAGATCCATGATCCCGTGTATATCTCATATGCTCCTCTGCCATCATTTCCTACTCCGCCTTCAGTATAGATTTTAACATAATGAGTGTTATCGCCACTTTCAAAATTGATATCTGACTTTTCAATGCTGCCTGTGAATTTCTTATACAGTTCACCTGTATCGTGATACATACAATATGCGTTATTATCAGTTTCTCTCTTTATATAGCCTGTGCAATTAAGGATTGCTCCGTAGTAATTATTGTATTCCTTAAACCTGCCATCTTTTGTAATATGGAAGAAAGCAGCTTTAGGATCGCCGTTTGCGTACCAGTAGCCGGATAAACTTGAGAAATCCTCAATGTTGTCAACTCTTTCAGATGTTATATTTGCAGCGGTAGTGCTTTCTGTTTTATTCTCTGTTACAACCGAAATATCAGTTGTGTCTGTCTTAGCAGCTGTTGTAGCAGTGTCCTCAGTAAAAATAACCGGGGTTGAATCGATGCTGACAGATTCCTCTTTAGCACATGATGTTAGTGTGCATAATGTGGATGTTATAGCTAAAATTAGTGCTGTGTTTTTCATAAATGTTTCTCCTTTTTCTTTGTGGTCATGTGTGAATTATTATCTTTCATGTATAATAAACGTATCACAAAAACAAATGTGACATTTTTAGTAAAATTCTTTCAATCAAATATAAAAGATATAAGAGTAAAAGCAGCGTAACCATGTTTCCGTGCTCCGCTGCTTTCTCGAATACTAATTAATGGCCATTGACGTAAACTCCTACAAGGTGTTTATTGCGTCAAAATAATTAATATTATCTGCGTTTCTTTTCTTATTGTGTAGTTTATAAATCTTATCAGCCGATAGCTTCAAATCTGCTTTCGATATCATCTACTGCACTGCCAATAGCATTGATAACAACTATATAATTGTCATCTATCTTTCTTACATAATAGGAATAAGCATTAGCACTGTCGACGGAAGAGATCCTTAAGTACTCCTGACCGCAGATGTTTACTGCATCAGGACCATTTATTTCATCTAAATCGCCCTTCCCGTGATCATTGCGGAACTCTCTCTGTATAAAACTTTCAGCCGTCATATATTCGGTTTTAGGGTATCTTTCCTTAATGTTATAGAACCATACGCTTATGCTTCCATATGGGTCATAATAGGAGACAGAAGCGTCTTTTACGGCTGTAAGATAATAGTCTCTTTCTTCCTCATACATAAATCTTGTAGGCATCATATACTCGGTATAGAGATTGGCTTCATCAAGAAATACAGCATTTTCAGGAGCAACAAGTCTGAAGCCTGCATATTCAGAGGTATATGTATTACCATTAGATACGCCCTTTGAAAATTCTGCTTTCTCAGGAGTGGCATCTTCAAACTGTTCCATTTCTTCAGTTTTTATGCGGCGTGCTTCTCTGTAATCATCTGCCGAAAGGTCGTCAGTGTCTATTATCGTTTCCGGTACCGACATTTCTTTTGCTTTATCTGTATATAATGAATATGATTTAGATTCGAGGTTATTGATCCTCCATTCTCCGCAGCCTGGGTCGATTATAAAATCAACTACGTCACATCCCAATGAAGATACTGATTCGAAGCTTCCATAGATATTCGGATAATATGCTCTGAACGAAGTATCTGTAACATCGGTTATGATTATGGGCTCATTAGGTTTCATATGACCTATCCAGCCACCATTAAACGGTTTCATGCTTATATACATTTTGCCTTTGTACATAATACATGGTGTACAATAAAGTCCTCCTTGTGTTTCAACATCAGCATCACTAATATAATCGCCATCTTTATACTTGTCGCTGATATCGACACATTCATAGCTGAACGTGTCTCTTGCATATTTTTCGGAATATACAGTTTTTCTGTAATCCATTATATCGTCGATAGAATTGAATTCCAGACCTTTCCCTGATATATGACCGAAAGTGACATTCTCTGTACGGCCGTCTACAAATGGATTATCCAGCTTAAAAGTAACGGTATCATTAGTATCGCTGAATGAAGGAAATCTCATCATAAACTGCGGCATCATATCATAATATCTTTCAACCAGATCAAACGCAATATCCTCATATGAGGCAATATCCTGTTTGTGAGAAGCACTTTCAGTATCTTCAGTATCCTGTGTACTTTCGTAAGTTGTAACCGTATTGATGTTTTCAGTGTGTAAAGCATTCATCTGTGTAGATGTAATCAGCTTATTTTCACATGAAGTAAGTGAGCAGATCGCAGCAGCGAATGTTAAGGCAAGTGTTGTTTTTTTCATAGTAATTACTCCTTTTTTTAAAATTAAAAGATTGATAAAGATTGTATGACGTTTATTCTTTTTTATTTATATTGCTCATTCATATATACTAATTCATAAATACTTTTCAGATAATAAAAGCAAAATTCTTTTTAGGTTTTAGTTATAAGTGAAATGAATCTTACGATATTATCCTGCGCTTGATCTCACCTCCTGAAACACAATTTCAATAAACAAGCAATTCTTTTCATATTATCTTGCATTTAATATGTTGCCTATAAAAATTGCCTGCATATTTATTATGTTCTTATGATACCACCTTCTCATCATCATGAAAAGATGACATATGTCACTTTATGCGTGATATTTGTCACTTATTAATTACAATAACCATATGGTCTGCTGCTATGCTATAATAAGATTTGCCTTTCATATATTATAATCGAAATGAAATTATTAAGTGTCACACGACATATGAATTTAGTTTATTTAGTCTCTCCTCAAGCCACAAATATTCTCCGAAATATCGACAAAATCTGAAGAATGTGATATAATAAGAGTGCACTAAAAAATACGAAAAATGAAGAAAAAGCTTGCACTTCGGAGGACGTCATGTATAGATTTGAAGAAAGACAAATATCATTCAAAGTTGGAATATGCTACCTTGTTATCAAGGGCCCTGCGAACTTTTTCTCCCTTGCAGCGTTGATAGGTCGCTCCATCATATGCAATTGCAATTTTCATTTCTTTGGACGGACCATATTGTATTCTGTCCTTGCGCTGAAGTTTAAGCCAGTCACCATCAGCTTCTTCATAAAGGATCTTTGTCTCAACTCCGCCTGTTAGCTGATTCTTGCTGTTTAGTTCAGCGAGCTCTTCAATATTCGCTCTTTCTATTCGCCCCAGTTCCTGAACTATGTTCCATATCTGCTGATGCGATATATGAATCCCCAATGTTATTCCAAGCACTTCTGATACCTTACGATATGTCATAGATGTAATCATATTCGCTATTATATTGCATAATTCTTCATCTACTTGACCAACTGCATTTGAAAATAGCTTTTCATCAAGAAGATATACTGTCTTTGGAGGATTTCAACAACAAGCCCTTCCAGAAGCGTGAAGGCAGCCGCCGTGAAGTGTTTGAAGCAAATGAACGAATTACACTGCTTCCGCTGCCGGCATTTCCGTATGAATATGCTGTGTGGGAATACGGACGAGTGATCGGTTCAGACTTTCATGTGACCTATCAGACCTGCAAGTACTCCGTGCCATATCGTTTCGTGGGCAAGAACGTTAATTTGAAGATTACCGACAGCATGATTGAGATCTACTTTGGCCATGAGCGTATCTCTTCTCACAAGGGGCTGCCGATTAATTTTCTGTAAAGTTTTGGTATATGGTCTGGTACTATTTGAATATATTCATGTTTATTAACTTCTTTTATTTATCATGAGTGTAATCACCGTTCCAGTAGTGCGCTTTGATTATCAATCCGTTCTTTGCGTCTATCGTAACTAAACTACAGTCGTTTACGGTGAATTCGTAGTAAAGGTTACCCTGAACGTCCGCCTTAAGAAGGTATGTGCCGTAGATATTGTTGTCATTATAGAGCTTTTCGGAATTCTCTTTCGCGTCTTCATAAACGGTTGTGCAGGCTTCCTCTATCGGAACAAGATCACTTTTGGTGAAGTCGCATCTTCTGAACTTAGAATAATCGTAATCCCAAACATAGCCTGTCTCAGGTGAGTGCCAGTTCATCATCTCTCCTTCTTCAAGGATCACGCCATCAATCATAATCTTGGCAGAAAACCTGAATTCATTCTTTGTCTCGGCTTCCATGATAACGTAAACGAAGATATCATCATGAAGATTCTTATCGCATTTCTCTAAAACAGACAGGATATAATCCTTAAACTTCTTATCTCTGTCGTCGGATTCGAAAAGATAATCCGGATAATAAGTATGCTCGCCGACCTTGATGAGTTTGGCCTCCTTGAAAGCTTTTACAGCCTTTTTATTGACATTTTCAGCGTAGTATGTTTCCATGCTGCTGTCTGTACTGACTCCACATGCCGTGAATTCTGCTAAACACATAGCGGATATAAGGATCAAGATGCTTTTATTGCCGTATTTTTCATAGTATTCTTCCCCCTTAATGGCAATTCTTTCAAAAGGTTTTACTGGTAATTATGTGTCTGAAAAAGCTTTAATTGTTGCATCTGCGATGTATTTTCAGCATTTTGCATATATTGAATGGCGTATTTGGTTTCAAAATAACGAAGACCTGGATAAAACATGTTCCTTCCTTAAATGTTGTTTTTGTCGTTTTTTAGGTTTATTCAGAAAAGATCCAGCATACTGTCGAGATAGATCTCTTCACGGACTGTTAGCTGGTATTCCGGCTTTGTGAGATAATAAAGCAGAAATTCCAGATTGACAGCACTTCCGAGTCCTCTGCCTTCTATTTTGAAATTAGAAAAACCGAGGGGCAGATAGATGCTGATGATGTCATCGATACTGATAAATCCGGGATTTTTCATTGCCTTTGAAAAACGGTATCCGTCCCCGGCGTCAGGAGCGGTACAGATGTGGTCTGGACAGTTTTCTCCGAGATTTTTCTGGCTTACATTTTCATAGCACGCTTTTCTGTCTTTGCAGTAAAACGAGCAGCATTCATTGCACAGAAATTCGACTTTATCTTTCTGGACCTGTGAGAGAGTATCAAGTTTATCGTATTGCTTATTCAACCTGAAATCAGGAATAACATATTTAAAATCGATTCGCTCTGTTTCCTTTAAAAACTGATTGAAATCAGTCTGGACCTTTGTAGTCGAAGAAACGAAATAAAGGCCGGGATAATTATTTTTAATATGTTCAAGCAAAAGATCCGAGTGGATTATCACACCGTTCTGTACACCTTTACTATCGGCGAAAAGCTCACACAGAGCATTACATTTCCTGTCAGTGAGATGTTCAGGTTTTAAAAGCGAATTGCTGAAAGTGAGCCTTGAAGATATACCGTATTCATTCATAAGGGCGAGTACATCTTCAGCTTCACATTCGCCGAATCCGACACGTCCGCCGCCCCAGATGCAGTCGGCAGGAGCACCATAAACAGATGCGATTTCACACCAGTCGTAGAAATATTCACGATGTTCACGGTACAGTGGCAGGAACACATTGTACAGGTCATAGAACTCAAACAGACCCGGAAGATGAAAATAAGCTTTATTTTGTACCGTGTTTTCCATATGGTGCTCTCATACTTTCATTGTAAAATGCATTTATAGCCATAATTATACCTCGTTTTTATTTCTTATCTCTGAATTTTTCTTTTTCATCGCTTTAATTCTTTCACGAATCATCTCATACTCTTGTTATCTTCTGAGCCATACTCAAAGTTGAGTAATCGGTATAATGATATGCCTTATTTTTTATTACGGCCCCATTCTTCACCCATTAACCGTAAATCCAGATCAGACGTATCAATCAGTTTGTCCGATGAATCTTTCTGGCCATTCCAATCTGATGGTATAGTGTCGTTCAGCTGACCTATTACTGATTCCGATTTCCTTTGAAGAAATAGTTTCAACTGCTCAACAGCAACGGTAAAATCAGCATTTTTGTAGTGTGCGTTTTCTTCTGTTCCGACGATCTCTTGTATTTCAGCAGTATAAGTATTAATTGTTTTCTCAAGCTCGCCGCCCAATACATACTGTTCAGCGAGTACAGATAAATAGTCGTGATATTTATTTCTGTATTCATCAATGTTGAGGATATTCATAAAAAACTCACGTTCAGAGAGATCGCATGTAAACGGAGTATCAATCGGAAGATTAATTATCTGTTTGATCTCATCGTGATAAGCGTTTTCCTTCTCTTGCAACCATTGATCTTTGTTAAAAGTTCCTTTTTCTATGTCTTTCATACGCTGATTGAACATTTTCCCATTGTATAACATCATGCCACCGAATGCAAGATCATAGTCCCACGGAATCAGGCTGATTCTGCCATCACTTTCGTAAAGATAGAAGTTATGAGTAATATCTCCTGTCAAACCATCTAAATTTACTACCATTGTATGTACTGCCATGTATTTCAGAACAGCGTCAACGTCAACATGGCTTTCAATATCCTGCTTTTTGTGAACGCTTTTAAGTGCAGCTTTCACATTGGAGAAAGGAGAACGCTCTATTTTAACCATATCTTTGATGCTCTTATATTTTTTTGACCAGATTCCGGTATAGTTAAGATTATGCAACGGCTTATAGAGACTTCCATAATCTTCACCGTAATTACGCTTACAGAAATCTTTTCCGACAGGTTCTACAGCAAGATAGCAGCCATAATATTTGCCGTTCACCGTGATTTTTGCATAATTGCAAAGCGGCGCAGGAAGTCCTATATATCTGCACATATCGTAAGTTATGGCATCTTTCATTGATGTAGCATCCATAATATTACTGTTGAGGTCAATCATTCTCAGCTCGTGATATTTCTGCTTGTCAAACGCATTGAATTTCAGCACAAGACTGAATCTGTCACTGCCTGAGTTAACTGCTGTCTGCAGCGAATAAACGCCTTTTGTACGAATTCCTGTATTTTTGATTTCTTCACCGTTTATAACCACATTGCATGAATCATATTCTTTTGGGTGAAGCTGTTCCTCGGCAGAGCTGGTGACTGGCGTTTCGAATGTTTTCTGAACAAAAGCATTCCAACCACCCATATTGATCTTAATATCATTGAGTTTTCCTTTTTCAAACAAGACATCTTCATATTCTGCGTCAATACCAGCATGCTCTTTGGGAATTTTGTTATCTGCACAGGAAATGCACAAAGCAACTATCAGAATTGCAGAAATAAACCCTGCAAATAGTTTTTTCAATTTAGTGGATTTTAAATCCTTATATATTATGCTATTCATATTTATCTCTTAAATCAACTTATACACAAAAGGTTCAATATACTCTCGAATGAAATCAATTCTGTCCATTACAGTAGGCTTGAAATAGGATGCTACCCAGCCGTGTACGTCCATATCAAGTTCAGCCTTATCGGGCTGATGACGTAGGAGCAGGCAAAGATATTTTGATATTTCGTCCATTTGCTTCATAGTTATTATAGATCTCCTTTCTTTTGTGCTGCTCTTATTATATCAATTATACACCTTACACTTTTCAAAATCAACTACAAGTAAAGCTATTATGTACCACCTGAGATTGATTTTTAACTCTGCTTATGATATAATGGAGAAAACGAGAATTTGACATTGCTAAAAAAGGAGGTTTTGCTATGAAAAAGAAACTATTTGCATTACTTGGCTGTGTACTGTTGCTGAATATGAGCAGCATTCCGATTCCTGCATCAGCACAAACATTTACCAATGATACAATACAATATTATGAAGACTGGAAAGAAACTTATCTGCGTCAAAATCCGAACGTCAAAAATGAAACGCAATATTATGTATTCTACGGAGAGAAGGAATATGCAGAAGCGCATTCAACGGTTGAGATCACAGTTTCTGAAGCTCACGGCTACGGTATGCTGATCGCGGCACTGATGTCAGACTATGACAACGAGGCAAAAGACATTTTCGATGGTATGTACCATTATTATCTGGCGCATCCAAGCAGCATCGGCCCGCATCTGATGGCGTGGCAGCAGAGTGACAATGGCAAGGCACTCGTAGATTCAAACGGTGCGGATTCTGCAACGGACGGAGATCTGGACATTGCCTATGCGTTGCTGCTAGCAGATAAGATCTGGGGGAGCAGCGGTGAAATCAATTACCGGCAGGCCGCAGAGCTTGTGATCGATGACATTATGAAATATGACGTGAGCCATGATGATAACATTCTGCGACTCGGTGACTGGGCATACGATGTAGATATAAATGACAAATATTACACTGCGACACGTGCTTCGGATTTCATCATGCAGTATTTTCCGGTGTTTTACGAAGTGACCGGCGATGAACGCTGGATGCAGCTTTATGACAACACCTACGGCATAATTGATCATTTTATTGAGAAATATCAGACCGGTCTGCTGCCTGATTTCATCATCAAGGACAGCAGCGGCGAGTGGATACCTGCGCCTGCAAACTTCCTAGAGAATGAAAACGACGGTGTCTACGAATACAATTCCTGCCGTGTTCCGTGGCGTATCAGCACAGATGCGCTCGTCGGCAAAAACGCAGATGCAAAAAAGTATGCGGAAACAGTTAATGCATTTTTCGTAAATGAAACAGGCGGCAACCCCGAAAAGATCATGGCGGGCTATACACCGGACGGCAAAGCAGTCGCAGACTGGGACGACCTTTGTTTTACTGCGCCGCTGATGCTTTCCGCGGCAGCTTCCGGAGATACCAAGTGGCATGATATGTTACGCAAAGAGGTTCTGGAAATCGGCGTAGATTCCTATTTCGGTAACACGATCGCCATGCTTTGCCTGATTACTGATGACGGCGGCTGGCTTGTGCCTGAAACAACAGCAGCAAAGCCGAACGGCGATGTTAACGATGACGGCGAATGCAATGTTGCCGATGTGGTACTGCTTCAGAAATGGCTCTTGGCTGTTCCTGACACACATCTTGTCAATTGGAAAGCTGCGGATTTCTGCAGTGACAACAAGCTTGATGTATTTGATCTTGTTCTTATGAGAAAAAATATTCTCAGCTCAATCAGCATACCTGTTGCAGTTAGCATTGAAGAAACAGGAAGATTTGCAGGAGCGAATACGGTACGGAAGGTTTATCGTGAAGGTGATAAGTATATTCTGTCCTATGAGGATTTAAGGAGCAGTGTTGAGCCACTGGTCATAGAGATATCCGAACAGGACTATATTGAGATAATGTCTCAGGACTATGACGGTATTGTAAACAGATATAATAACAGTACGGATAAAACAGTAGCAGACTGGGGGAAGAATGTGACCGTTCTTACTTACTCAGACGGCTCCGAAGAAGAAATCAACGTCCCAATGACAGATATTACAGATAAGCTGAAAAACATGACGTTGGAATATATGGAACTCCAAGACTTATATGTTAAACCTGCTCATCAATCTTATGGTCCGACATTCTATGTTCCAGAACAAGGTGTGAAATTATACAGCGGCCCTGATGAAAGCTACATGTGTTTAGCAGAAATTAATTCGTTTTCAACACTTCATGAACTTGGATATCAGGCTGACAATGATCCGTGGTTATTTACAGAATATAACGGAATTTATGGCTGGATCAGAACAAAGGACGAGAATAATAAATCAACGGTCATTTATGAACAGATTGCTGCCAAGCCTGTGATCTACCTCTACCCTGAAGCTGAGACCGATGTCCATGTTGAACTGGAACTGACCGAAGCAGAGTTGTCAACAACTTATCCTAAGTACAATAACGGCTGGGACATAACAGCATATCCTGACGGCTCACTGCTTAACAAGTCTGACGGTACACATCATAAGTATCTTTTCTGGGACGCAGTAAACTGCCGCACAAGATATGATTTCTCCAAAGGCTTCTGTGTTGCTGGCAGTGATACAGAGAGTTTCCTCAAAGAAAAGCTAACATATATGGGACTGACAGAAGACGAAATGAATGAGTTTATCGTATATTGGCTGCCAAAAATGGAGCATAACAAGTATAATCTCATTGCCTTCCAGGGAGATGTGTATACAAATTCCGCAAAGCTGAATATCACACCAGCTCCCGACAGCCTGCTCCGCGTATTTATGGCTTATGTCCCGCTTGAAGAAGAAGTAGATATCCAGCCGCAGCAGCTACAAACCTTTGATAGAAAGGGCTTCGCTGTAGTTGAATGGGGCGGCAGTGAAATCAAAACATAAAGCATATCAAATATAGCACAAAACGGATATCCGCCTGCGGGCGGATATCTTTATACATATTTACAATTTTACTTGAGGTTAGAAAATACATTTATTAGTATGCACTATACCGATGATCTTCATGTTTCAGTTCTATCATGGAGAGTATTTTTTCAAATCCTTCCATATTATCATAAATAAATGAGAGAATATAGTGCACAACATATCGCTTCGTACCTTTTTAATCAAAGCTCTGCCTTTTGTTATAAACTATTATACCACATTTATTTCTGTTAGTCATTAGCCTTTTCTATGAAAAAGTAGGCTCAAAGAGCCTACTTTTATGACGTACAAATAATTCAAAAAAAGTGCTATTTACAAATCTAAACATCTCTATCTATTTTTCAAAAAAGTTATTTAGAAAAAAACGAACAAACGGACACCACATAACAATCTGTATGTTGACTATTATAGTCCGATGTATTGATATTTCAGTATTTATCAATACAACATGAAATGTTGATTTTTCTTGGCAGCAACGATTGCCAAGCCATAAAAAACAACCTAAACGGACAGGGGAACTGGAATGAAAAAGAGGCGGCAGAGCACGATTTCCATGCTCAGCCGCATTTTAATAAGTCAGGCTTGCCTTATAATTCTGTAATTATGCCAAGTAGTAACTGTTGTATCTTAAGGGCGTCATTTGATGTAAGACCTTTTGAACCCTTATCGACGTCAGCGTTGATTTGTCCCTGCTCTGTAAGAGAGTGTTCGTCTGTACCACCAATGCCATACTTGTTCGGATTAGCCAGTGCCTGCATGATGAGTACGGAGTCTGCCATATCAACGTCGCCATCGCAGTTACTGTCGCCTCTTTCCTTTTCGGTCGGCTCGTGTGTTGTAACTTGAGGAGTGGTTGTTGTGATTGTGGTTGTCGCTGTGGTGGTTGTTGTTATTGGTGAAAATGATTTGCCTTCTTTGATTGCTCTTAACATAGCATCAAGGTCCTCGTAATCAGGCTTTGAATTATGGTTGTAATCGGCATTTTTAATGCCCTGCTCGTTAGGTTCATAAGTTCCTCCTTGGCCTGATCCTGCATTTGCTACATCTTTGTTTATGTATTCCCAGAGTTGAATTGCATCTCCGAGATTGAAGTGATTGTCGCAGTTGAAATCACCTGCAGTGGGCGTATATCTTACGTAACCATCTTTGATAACTGGTAAAAGAGTATCAGCGTTGATATAATCAAGGACAGCTTGTACATCTTCCTCGGTTATTCCTGTGCCAGGGTTGTAAACGTCTGCGTTCCTTAATCCTTGAGCAGTAACAACGTTGGTTATTCTTACGGCATTTGGATTGTCGGCACACCTAATTTTGTAATCTTCGACCTGATTGATAAGGTTCTGCATTTCAACGCCATCTAAAATGTCAACAACGCCGTCGCAGTTGTAATCACCGTAATTCGGCTCTGTCGTGATTTCAAACTTCATATGGTCACTCTGTGGATTAAGCAGGAAACTTTTGAAATCATAGTCTTTTCCACTGAAACCTGAAAGATACTCAAGCATATACGGTAAAGGATATGTTCCACGACCGTTTCCGACAACACCTACTGGTGATACATTATCACTGTATTGTTGGTATGTCAATGTGCTTCCTTCCATGGGAGCTGATACGTATTCCATCATTTGATTGAAATCATCAAAATCAACATCGCCGTCACGATCAGCGTCACCTGTGACTTTCTCGAAACGTTGAACCTTATATTCGTTTGTGGGGAGTTCCTTGACGGTGCCGCCAAGATAACATATCAATGGGTATATATCTGATGCACTAAGACCTGCGCCGATGTTCATATGCGCGTTAACTTTACCCATTGGAGATAAAGGGTAAGCATCAGGATCTTTAAAATAGTTTGAAATGTACTCCAGATCGTCTATATTAACGATACCGTCGCAGTTAACATCTCCGTAGAGCGGTGAAGCTTCTTCTGCAGCTATTGCTGTAAGAATTTTGTTTGTGTATTCATCATTGACTGCAGCAAACGGACACAGGATGAAAGCAAGTGTACACAGAAATGCTGCAAGTAAAGTGCTAATTTTTTTCATAGTTTTACACCTTTCTGTATAGGATTAAGTTGTTATGAGTTCAGTTGCCAAGGAATGTCTGATCTGAGCAGATAGTATTACCTCCTTTCCTAATTAGTAGGTATGTGTCAACATATTAAATGATAGCAATTGCAGTGTTCGACCTCTATGCAATTGTTACGATAATAGATTATTATCATAATAGCACTCCTTTCTGTTACAATTATTAGCATGGTAGTTATTATTTTCAAAACTACAACATAAATCGTCGTAAACTAATTCATCCTTATTACCTCCTTGTTTGACTAGTCTGTTTATTATGTTCTTCTACAATATTATTATAGCATACCAGATTAGATATACATGTGTGGGGGGGGGAGAAAAAAGACATCATATCCAAACTGATACAATTAAGCTTTTTTTCCTTTAATCAAACGAGACAGCTGTATTATTCCCAGTATCAGATGTATGAGATACATTAATGGACCTAATACATATAAAGCGGTACAAACGGCAAACCAGAAGAAAATAGATATTGCTCCCCATACAGCAACACCAAGCGGAGGAATAATCAGCAGAGCTGCTGTTTTGCCCAAAGCTGAAAAATAGGGATCACGAAGGCGCTTGAACATTCTTCCAATTCCGAGAAGCAGGTAAGCAATAGCAGATGGTATCAATGCAAAGAAAGTTGATACAATTCCGTATTCCTGCTTTTGAGAAAGCCATACCCCACCGTTTTTTATATCAAGAAACTTATCTGTCTTAACGATATGATCTTCATCTTCAATCAATGAAGGTAATTCTACAAATGTTTTGTCTGCCATTTCACTGCTAAACGAGCTTATGTAGGAAGATATAAGCCCCTTGTCGGTTATTAAGCTTGGTTCGTCTTCAGCAGCCAAATAGTATATTCCCAATGAAAATAGGAACAGTATTATCACCTGTAATATGAATACAACAAGGTGAATGTCCCTGAACGATTTCGGATGTGAAAAGCTCTCCTTAAAATCTTTGAATAATTCTTTCATAACATATTCCTCCATTATATATTGTTTCTGATAACAATATGAATTTTGATTACAATATCATTATAACATACCAGATTATATGTGTATTGAGGGGGGGAAAAAAACAGACACCATTATTGCAAAGATAATCTTTAGCATAAACAGTGTCTGTTAATATCAGTTACGTTTTATATGCTTCTGCTTTTTAGAACAGAATGAATATTCGCTGAGGTCAATCGTATTACATATCTTTGAATCCTGTCCGCGCCTGAACTGCCAGTGCATACCAACAGGCATTGCAATAGTGCTTTTTAACGATTTGCCGCTTCTTTGTGCAATGTACGATGCAGTTTCAAGATCATTACCTCCCATGTATAGCAATGTATCACAGTTTTCAATAATTGTGTGTGCACTTGTACCATATCCGTGGGCAAGCTGCGAAAGTGACTGTAGTACAATCATTGCCGAAATTCCCCTTGAACGAATATTTGAAATCATGTTCTGAAAGCCTTCTATCCGGATTGTTGTACCAAAATCGTCAAGTATGAAACGTACAGGCATCTTTAAATGATAATCGGGCTGATTGTCAGCAATTTTGCATAACTCTGTCATCGCCTGACTGTAAAAGATGTTAGCAAGGAGGTCCTTAGAGCGATCTATGTCGCTAACCTCAACAAAAATTGCAGTGGGTATTTCTCCTATCATTTCCATCATCATGGTGTCTTTTTGCATCATTTGCTTTATTCCATCCGTATCAAGGCGCGCAAGCATTGCATTTGTTGTAATGAGTATACAGTCTAATGTCCTGTCAGGTGTTTGACGAAACTTACGCCACTGTCGGAATGCCCAGCTTTCATGACCTGTTTTATTGCGATACATTCTTTTATGATACTCTAATTCTCTGTCAAGAACGCAGGTATGTTTTTCTTCCATTTCGTTGGCGTCTATAAGTTCGAGCAACCTTATAACCTCAGAAATATTAAGGCCATTACAGCTTGTTTGACCGATTTTTACACTTTCCACTAGATATGCTATTAGAGCCGTTATCAGAAGTTCATCAGCCTTGTCCCAGAAGGGATCGGGACTTTTATAGTTTTCTCCATCTGAGTAACATATCTGATGTGCAAGACGTATTATCTCGTCGCTTGACTGAACATATGACAATGGATTATAGCCGTCAGACCTTTCAGGATTTATAAGGTCAAGCCGTAATACACGATATCCGTAGCTTTCCAGATATTCTCCATACAGTTCGTAAAGAGTTCCCTTTGGATCGGATATTATCATACTCTCGTTCGCAGCAAGAATATTGGGAATTACAACACTTCGTGTTTTTCCTCCGCCTGATGTTCCAAGGGCAATGATATTGTTGTTCAATCTTGTGACATGTCCGTCAGTCGAAACCAGCGATCCGTCAGGAAGTATAAGCATATTTTTCTCATGCGCTTCAGATATCGCATTCCTTATGTGCTCAGAAGTTGTGGTATTTCCTTCCTGTGAAAGGATACTTCTACGGTTACTCTTTTGGTTACGGTATGTTTTTTGATCATCACATCTTTTTATTCCTTGATCGGGTTCATTTTCAATGCTTTTTTGCAGTTCTTGTATGAAAGAAGTCTCAGATTCGTCTTTATCATCTTTATGCAATGGATGTGAGGAACTATTTATTCTGTTTTTTCTTTTTAGCGTCTGATAGTACTCTTCTGCTATCTCATTCTTGTCCTCGGAATACAAATCAGATCTTTTGGGTAGATAGTATGGTTTGTCAAGCCATTTATTATCGCTCATGGTTTGACCTCCTTAGAATAAATATCTGATTTCATCACAGATGCCGAACTCAACTGCTTGTTCTGCAGTCATTTCATTTTCAAACTCTGTAGCCTTATTGATTTCCTCAAGTGTATGACCTGTATGCTTTGCCAGAATCCCGTTAGTGATGTTACGAACTTCAAGAATGCGCTGAGCAGTTTTTTCGATTGACGATGCAGAGCCACTAATACCACTTGCAATCAGAGGCTCATGTATTATGACTTTGGAATGCGGCAATATATACCGCCTTCCTTTCTGCCCACCCGCAAGTAGGACTGCCGCCATACTTGAGGCTCTTCCGATACAAAACATTTCAATTTCATACTTGAAGCTTTGAATGGTGTCATACATTACCATTCCCGCATTAACTTCTCCGCCGTCACTGTCTATAAATATCTGTGTTTTGCGTCTTTCTTTGCTGAGCTTCAGCATACATGAAACGAACTTCAGACTCATATCAGTGTTGATCATTCCGTTGATAAACAAAATTCCGTCAGCGAAATGTATCGTGTTCAGTGCAAATTCTTTTGTACCGTCAGAGTCCTCATATATCGAGGAATGTGGTAGCATACAATTGCTATCATAGTAATCTCCGTTAAGAATTAGCTGTTTTTCCATTATGATTACCTCCGTTAAATGATTTTTATAAGCATTACGCTTATAAATGTACACTTTTGTACAATATCATTATATCATACCAAATTACATGTGTATTGAAGGGGGGAGAAAAAAAGACACTGTAAACGCCATATGATAATCAGTGGCGTAAAACAGTGTCTGAAAAATGCATTTACTATTTATTAATACTTCGTTTTTTGTTTTTGTTTTCATCCATGGGCTTATTCCAGCATTTCTTTGTTTCTTTCCAACATAAATTTGTTTTTTCGTATAGAGGACCAATACCATAATCGCAACCTGCCATCCGTAATGCAAACTCCTGAGATTTATTTTCTATTCCATCAGCTATCGTTATTATCTTCTTGGCTTTAGCAATGTGTGTTAATGATAATACTTCATTAAACACTTCCTTGTTGTTCTCTATACCTGCAGTAAGCGATTTATTAAGCTTTAGTGATGATACTGGAAAATCTTGAAAATAGTTTAAAAGAAATTTTGTTCCAAAGTCGTCCATAGTTATTCTTACACCAAGGTCATGAATCATTTCAATTTGACGAATGGCATAGTCGATATCCTGATGAATTAATAGTTTACTGAGATCAATTTCTAACCATTGTGGTTCCAGGTTTGAATAATCAAGTGCACCACATATCGTTTTCCAAAGATTGACCTTATAAAATTCTGAAGAAGGGAGAGTTACAGATATAAGAGTAGGGGAGTCTTCATTGATTTGACATGCTCCATTTTGACGGCAACTTTCTTCCAAAATAATCCGTGTCATGTTTTCTATCGTACCAGTTTTTATACAAAATGATATGAAACAATCTATAGTTACAGCATTCCCTTCAGGGGATAACACATTGAAAAATGGTTCTGCGCCGATGATATAACCAGATGATAGTTCAATTATTGGCTTATAATTAATAGCAACTGAGCTAACAGGTGGTTCTTCTAATGTGAATTTATTATATAATGGATTATAACATGGAGGCAAATGTCCTCCATAGCGTATATTGTACCCATCATAAGTTTTTACTAGTGCTAACACAGTATTTTTATATAATTCCTCAAATGACTCACCGTCATTGGGAATTTTAGCATATCCTGCTAAACAAGTAAGCTTGGATGTAAGTTCGTCTGTTGCAAGTTGTTTGAATTCTTTTTGAATTGAACTGAAAATCAATTCAGGGCGTTTAACATTACGATCATCCAGCATAAAAAGCCCATAATTATGACCTTTTAATTTTGCGGATAAAAAGATAGGTATATCAGATTTACAATAATCACAAAGTATATTATCAAATTCCTCAAGCATTGCTTTTACTTTTTTATTTCTGAAATCATATTTGTGTTGTTCTAAATCTGAAAAATCTATTTTTAGTAGTATTATCCAGCAAGACAATGATTGTACTTTACATAAATCATATATTTCATTACCTGCTTTGAAAAACTCGTAATAGTATGCAACTTTTGTTCCATCATAAGTATTTCGCAGACGTTCAAGAAGCAGTTTTTTTGCATTGCTTTCTGATAATATTGGGTTTATGCACTGTAAAGCCAGTCGAACATCATCAAGCATATCTTCACAGCATTGATACCTTTCATGCCTTGAACAAAGTGATTTCCTCAGAAGTTTTATAATTGCTTTTTTAAACTTAAAAAAAGCAATAGCATCTGAACTCAAGTTTCTTAGTACTTCAGAATCATCAACTATTTTTTCAATCTTTTTATCAAAGCCATAATCATAGTTGCAGTATGTATCATTTATTGCAAAAAGCAACGTAGCACCTATACCATATATATCAGTCAGAATACTAGGGTTGCAATTAGCTGACTCAGGCTCTAAATAACCGAACGAACCAATTGGATTACTGTTGCTTATATTATCAACCGATAAAAGTGTATCTACATCAAAAAATGAGACTGTCTGAGATACTTCATTGTTATATTTTAAAAATCCGAAATTATTCGGCTTTATGTCTCTGTGAATATAACCGTTTTTATGCAGAACCATTACACCATTTAAAAGTGACTCTATCGCTTTTAAAATTGTTAGGATATACTTTTCAGGGGTTAGCTCATATTCTTTCCATGAGCTTTTGCATATTTCTTCAAAGGTTATATATTTAGAGATCGTCCAAATATAAGCTGTTCCCAAAGGCAAACCATTATTATCCAATCCTCTGTATATTTCAAACGAAGGTATTACGTTAGCAACATCAGGATTGTTTCGTGCCTTGAAGACAGTATTTGAATAATGTTCAATATAGTTAGCAAGTTTTTCTTCAAATTGCTGCTTTTGATTTTCCTTTCCATTTATATGTACAAGTTGGCAATTATCATTGCGATGGATAGAAATTGAGTTAGTTGGATAGAACTCTTTAAGTACACCTTTTCCGATTTGATCACATTTTGCTTCATAGCAAATTACAGATGCACCTTCTTTATCGAGATCGAGTCTGTTTATAATAGTGAATGTTCTTTGAAATCCTTTCGAATCATCCTGACCCCAAAGGATTATTTCTTCATTTTCATTTATAGGTTTTCTTTCCATTTTTTGTCCTTAATCAATTAAATATGCATAAGACGAGAAAATAACAGCCATATCAAATAAATTCTTATCACTTATTGGTTGGAAGTGTGCTTTTGAAAGTAAAATACCAAGGTCGCCATTGGGATTTGTATAATCATTATATACGTCAAAAAAGCTTAACCTTTTTCCTTTTTTGCTTTTTATAGCATTATAATGATAATAATAAGCAGCTATAGAAGCCGTTCTTGTCAATTTCTCAGGTGTATCTACAATGACAAAAGCGTTGTCAGACAGGAATTTGTTCATTTTATCTAATAGACTTGTAAATGCTTTACCTTTGGCTTTAGATTTTTCATTTTCTCCTTCTTCATTAAAGAGAATTTCAGCTACTCTTTTATTAATTTGATACTCTTTGTCCGGTTCATCTTCTTTGCTTATATACAAATCATCAGCGAACCATAATCCGTATTTTTTTAGTAATTTTAGTGCTTTTTTCTTTGGATTGCTTTTATATCTTTTATATACATGCTTCTTACCTTTTCCAGCTTTTTCATCTTGGTCTTGCCATTTTTTCGGATCATTTATTTGAGCTTCTTTATATCTTTCAAATTGTTCACGGACAGCAACTGAATCTGCGAATTCGAGGTAGTCATCATATGCAGTTCTTTTTGACGTCTGTATATGAAATATGTTTATACGTGTAACATTATTCTTTCCATCTGAATTAGTTTCAAAACTTACAGAACAGTCATAATTATTTGAAATAAAATCTTCAAATTCCGCTTCGGAAAAATCAAGAAGTTTTTCAGTAGCTAGATAATAAGATGTTTTTGTACCAATTGTCGAATCATTAACTGTATGAGTATTATTCACTAATCTCTCTATCATTTCACTTGCCAACTTCAATTTCTCTAACGGCTCATAAGTCTTTGAAATAAAGTATATATATACCATCTCAGCAAAATTTTTATAATTGATTTCCTGACCTGATGGATTAGTTTCATAAGAATTTGAGTTATCTATATATGACTGTGTTATAAAGCGCATCAGATTATTTGCATAATAATCGGTAAAAAGATTCTTTTCTATATCTGAATACATATAATCGTCAGCTTTATCCATATCACAACAATATGTCATATTATATACGATTGCAAACATGTACAGATCACGTTTTGTGGCTCCTCCTGGTCGGAATTGTCCTTTGGCAAGGTCGTCGGCCAATCTAAGCAATCCATACTTGCCTTCAGGCTTTTTATCTTCCTTTTTTGTGCTTTTAGACGTAAGTACGGAAAAAATGCTGTCATCCACATTTTCAAGAACAGTCTCAATCGGCTCTTTTGAAGATTTTTTTGAATTTGAAGAATCCGTTCTGAAGAAATCAAGTTTCTTTGAAACGAAATCATTTATATACTTTTTCCCGCCATATAATGATACGGTTTCTTTTTTTACTTTCCCATTTTCTTTTAACGATTTCTTTTCAAAGGACAAGTAGTTTCCATATTTTATAAATTGCTTTAAAATCCTTAGTCGGAGAGTATCTTTTCCCCAATCATCATTCGGATCAGAAAGTCTGTCAACAATACGTTGCATATACTCTGTTGGCGTCGGATATTCCTTGAATGAATCAAGCATGAGCTTTAGTATTTCAGTTTCTATATCTTCAAAATTACAGAGATTACCTTCATTTTGGAGAAGTAGCTCTTCATAATAAGCACTATCCTTACTTGAATCACAGTCTATATTACATTTTTTAAACATTTCAACTAAATTTTTACGTAAATCTTGAAAATTTGATTTGTTTTCACTTTCGCTTTCATTAAGACGTTCTATACAAAAATAAAAATCGTCCCTTGTAAGTAATTTTGAAAAGTAACCAGCTGTTATTGTATTCATTCTTCTTGTTATATTTATTTCATTCATTAATAATCATCCTTTTTATGCTTCATTTTTTCAGGTAGATATATTATCAATAGCCATAGATTTTATACGATATGCCAAAATCAATTATATCATGTGTAAATCATTTTGTCAACATTGACGTCGATTATTGATGCTGCTTGGCGGATTACAGGTTATCATAATCCTTTCCCTGTATCAGTATTTTTCCACAGGCAGATATGCGGTCTGTCTTTTCGTCATTCACATTTTCGGCCCAATAATTACAGGAGCTTGTTTCCTTATCATTATATATATTTCGCCATTTTTTAATAATCATTCTATAATAGTTTCAATTAAGGTTTGGTTTTGTATCACTTCCGTACTCTAAACAATGTATTCTTTTGTCGTGTGACTGCGTGTGATTTTCATGGAAAACCATGTTGTTTTTCTGCATTTTCGAGTGCAAATACGGAATTCCATCGTAAATGCAAAAACAAGAAAACCGCCTGAACATGATATAATTGTATTATATTGCTACATGATTCTTTTGCTATTCGTAGTAAATAACACCTTTTGCAGCTTTTGTTTTAATTTCAATTAAGGTACATTTGGTGTACATTTCAGATTTTTGACATATGCAAATGTCAATATAAAAATGTCGGTTTTTGAAACTATAATAATGAAGGAAAACCGACATTATTATAGTTTCATTTTTAGTTTTCGATCGAACTGGGAAATAGATTCAGTTATCCTCAGAAAGGAA
>JAEEGJ010009525.1_pt1 | contig 25912 bp, 20 predicted proteins | sample 8958761 | NCBI WGS metagenome assembly JAEEGJ01 (sample SAMN16246546, study PRJNA631951) | gut metagenome | biome: gut microbiome; feature: rumen; material: RS-attached | host: Bos | place: Iran: Karaj | collected 2018-10 | reverse complement strand
AAATCGGCACCGTGGGCATTTCTCCCACCCTTCCTGCTCCGCACCTGCACTTCGAGGTACGCCGCGAGGGGCGTCCGGTGGACCCCATCAACTATTTCTTCGCCTCTGTCTCTCCGGAGGAATATGTCAGGATGATGTATCTGTCCGTGAACACGGAGCAGAGCATGGACTAATAATCCCCGCGATCCATTTCCCGCCGCACGTCCTTCTCCTTGATGGACTGTCGCTTGTCGTACTCTTTCTTACCCTTGGCCAGGGCGATCAGGAGCTTGGCGTAGCCGTTGTCGGCGATGAAGAGCTTGACGGCCACGATGGTGAGGCCTTTTTGCTTGTCGGCCTGCTGGAGGTGGCGCAGCTCCTTGCGGTTGAGGAGGAGTTTGCGGTCCCGCACGGGCTCGTGCTGGTTCCAGCTGCCCCAGTGGTAAGTGGCGATGTTGATGCCCCGCACGAAGAGCTCATTCCCCACGAAGAAGCAATAGGAATCCTGCAGGGAGCATTTCCCCGCGCGGATGGATTTGATCTCCGTGCCCACCAGCTGGATGCCGGCGGTATAGGTCTCCAGGAACTCGTAATCGAACGAGGCCCGGCGGTTTTTGATCAATATGGTGCTCTTGGCTTTGGGCATAGGATTGCAAAGGTAGCACTTTTTTCGTAATTTCGCCCTTGTGAACAAGACCGAGCTTCTTCCCGACAGGCCGGGCATTCCGCCGATGGCCCAGCTTCCGGACCCCGAAACCGTGGATCCGGCCGACCTGCTGCGCGCCTACGCCGCCGGCGAGATCGACCTCATCTGCGTCCTCGGCCCCACCGCCTCCGGCAAGACGAAGTATGCCGTGCAGTTGGCTACCGCCATGGCCGGCCCCGACCGGCCGTCTCCTGAAATCCTTTCGGCCGACAGCCGCCAGGTGTACACCGGCATGGACATCGGCACGGGGAAGGACCTGAAGGAGTACGGCGACGTGCCCTATCATCTCATCGACATCGTTCCGGCGGGCTCCAAGTTCAATATCTATCAGTATCAATCGGCCTTTGCCGATGCCTGGGCCGATGTCCGCCGCCGCGGGGCTGTCCCCATCCTCTGCGGAGGGTCGGGGCTGTATATCGAATCGGCCACGCGCGCTTACAAGTTCGGGAACGGCGCCGGCCTTCCCGCAGAGAGGCTTCCGCAGAGGGTATATTATATAGGTACGCTGGTTTCGCGGGAGGAACGCGTCGCGCGCATCGACCGCCGCCTGGAGGAGCGCCTGCAGGAGGGGCTGGTGGAGGAGATCCGCGGCCTGCTGGAGAGCGGCATCCCCGCCGACGACCTCATCTACTACGGCCTGGAGTACAAATTCGTTACGCAGTACGTGCTGGGGCAGCTCAGCTACGAGGATATGGTCGTGGCCCTGGGCAATGCCATCCATCAGTTCGCCAAGCGCCAGATGACCTGGTTCCGGGGTATGGAGCGGGACGGCGTGCGTATCCATTGGGTGAAACCGTAAAAAAATTTGGTAGATTCAAAATTTCTTCCTACCTTTGCAGCCCTTTTGAAATATGTGGATAGATTTGGCTGCTTGCAACCACGTTAAAAAATGCTAAAATTCATTCATATCAGTGTTTTGTGTTTTTTAGCCTCCGCATATTGCTCGGGGCTATTTTTTTGTTTATATGGTTAAGAATTATTTATTTACCAGCGAGTCGGTTTCTGAGGGTCATCCGGACAAGGTGGCCGATCAGATCAGCGACGCCATCCTGGACGAATTCCTGAAGCAGGATCCCGAGGCCAAGGTGGCCTGCGAGAGCTTCTGCTCCACCGGCATGGTGGTGGTGATGGGCGAGGTGAAGGCCGAGGCCTACGTCGATATCCAGAATACGGTCCGTAACACCATCCGTCGCATCGGCTATACCAAGGCCGAGTATATGTTCGACGCCAGCGGCTGCGGCGTGCTCAGTGCCATCCACGAGCAGAGCGCCGACATCAACCGCGGCGTGGAACGTGCCTCCGAGGAGGAGCAGGGCGCCGGAGACCAGGGCATGATGTTTGGCTATGCCTGCCGCGACACCGAGGACTACATGCCCCTGCCGCTGTACCTGAGCCACAAGATTCTCCTCATCCTTGCCGATATCCGCCACCATGAGCTGGCCCTCATGCCTTACCTGCGTCCCGACGCCAAGAGTCAGTTCACCATCGAATATGACGGGGAAACGCATGAGCCCGTGAAGGTGGACACCATCGTCCTGAGCACCCAGCACGACGAATTTGTGCCGGCATCCCTCGGAAGGATGAGCTATGAGGAAGCCGTGGCCCAGTTTGGCCAGGCTGCCGTGGACGCCGCCATGCAGGCCCAGATCAAGGCCGATGTGGAAAGCATCCTCATCCCGCGCCTCAAGGCAGAGCTGCCGACCGAGACAGCAGCTCTCATCCACGACTATACCCTCCACGTGAACCCCACCGGAAAGTTTGTCATCGGCGGCCCCCACGGTGATACCGGTCTCACCGGCCGCAAGATCATTGTGGACACCTACGGCGGAAGGGGAGCGCACGGCGGCGGAGCCTTCTCCGGCAAGGATCCGTCCAAGGTAGACCGCAGCGCCGCCTATGCCGCCCGCTACATTGCCAAGAACCTGGTAGCCGCCGGCGTAGCCGACCAGTGCCTGGTGCAGCTGGCCTACGCCATTGGCGTCGCCCGCCCCGTGAGCGTTTTCGTGGATACGTACGGCACGGCGGCAAAAGGCCTCTCCGACGGAGAGATTGCCGCGAAGGTGGCCGATATCTTCGACCTCCGGCCCTCTGCCATCATCCGGAAATTCGGACTTAAGAATCCAATTTATTCCCCTACGGCCGCCTACGGGCACATGGGCCGGAAGCCTTATACGAAGACAGTTAAGGTGCAGGGAACAGAGAAGATTGTCCAGTTCTTCGGATGGGAATTACTCGACAGTGTAGACATGATTAAGAAGGCATTCCAATTATAAAGGAGTGCCTTTCTTTTTTTTATCCTTAAAAAGTATTATCTTTGCGGCCGTTTTAGTGGAGAATACGTTAGTATCAATATTTATTCTACCTATTATTATTTATGAAGAATCTCTTCAAAACTCTTCTGCTTGCAGTCACTACGCTGATTGCGAGCGGCGTCGCCTTTGCTCAGGTGACCACGTCCTCCCTCGGTGGTAAGATTACCGACGAAAAGGGAGAAACTGTGATCGGTGCTGCAGTTATTGCAACGCACACTCCTTCCGGTACCACCTACGGTGCCGTGACCAACGTCGATGGCCGTTACTACATTACCGGTATGCGCGCCGGTGGCCCTTACACCATCGAGATCTCCAACCTGGGTTACCAGACCGTCATCTTCAACGATGTCACCATGCAGCTGGGTGAGCAGACCACCCTCGATGCCTGGATGGCCGAGGCTTCCGAGCAGCTCGCCGAGGCTGTGGTCGTAGCCGATGAGTCCCGTTTCCGCCGCGAGCGTAACGGTGCTGCCACCAGCATCTCCTCCCGTCAGATCCAGAGCATCCCTACGGTCTCCCGCAGCATGAACGACATCATGGCCCTCACTCCCCAGGCCTCTTCCTCCACCAGCGGTTTCGCAGTGGGCGGCGGTAACTACCGCGGTTCCTCCGTCACCGTTGACGGTGCTGCTTTCAACAACGCCTTCGGTATCGGCCAGAACCTCCCTGCCGGCGGTTCTCCTATCTCCCTGGACGCCCTGGAGCAGATCAACGTGAACGTCACTCCTTTCGATGTCCGCCAGAGCGGCTTCACCGGTGGTTCCATCAACGCTGTTACCAAGTCCGGTACCAACGAGTGGCACGCTTCCGTGTACGACTACTATACCTCCGACGCTTTCAACGGTTACAAAGTGGCTGGTAAGGATGTTGCCCGCAGCAAGTCCCTCAACCACACCATCGGCGCTTCCGTCGGCGGCCCCATCATCAAGAACAAGCTGTTCTTCTTCGTGAACGGTGAGTACACCTTCGATACCGCTGCCGGTTCTACCCGCGTAGCCCGTGCAAGCGCTTCCGATCCGTTCGCTGCCGATATCTCTGCCAACCGTCCTACCGTTGAGCAGATGGATGCCATGGCTGCCTACGTTCAGGAGAAATTCGGTTACAACCCCGGACGCTACCAGGGTTACGACCTCAAGACTCCGGACTGGAAGGTAATGGCCCGTCTGGACTGGAACATCAACGACGCCAACCGTCTCAATGTCCGCTTCAGCCACACCAAGAACTTCTATTCCTCCTCTCCTTCCACTTCCATGAGCCCCGTAGGCGGTAACGATTCCTCCTTCGTCGGCCCTAACGGCGAGGACGTTTCCTTCAACCGCAACAGCGCCGGCCGCCAGAGCGTTTACGCTCTCTTCTATGAGGCCGCCCGCTACTATCAGGAGCAGAACTTCACCTCCATCGCCGCCGAGCTCAACTCCCGTCTGGGCAAGGGCAACAACATGCTGCGTGTGGCTTATTCCCACCAGTTTGAGCCCCGTTCCTACGAGGGCAGCACCTTCCCCACGGTAGACATCATGTCCAACGATGGTATGCCCACTGGCAGCAGTGACAAGTATGGTGTCCTTACCACCATCGGTATCGATCCCTTCACCTACGGTAACCTCCGTGACGTGAACACCGTCACCGCTACCGACGAGTACAGCTTCAACGCCGGCATCAACAACATCATCGTAGGTGCCCAGTTCGAGTGGAACCGCGCCAAGAACGGCTTCATGCAGGGCGGCGCCGGCTGGTATGTGTATGACAGCTGGGAGTCCTTCAAGACCGACGTTGAGAGCAAGGGTACCAAGCCCATGGCCTCCGCCTTCATGATTACCCACGCCAACCTGGACGATCCTACTGCCCAGACCTATCCTACCTTCGACTACTCCCAGGCTTCCCTGTACGCTCAGGACGAGATTACCTTCTCCCCTTACTTCAAGCTTACCGCTGGCCTGCGTCTCGAAATGCCCATCGTAAAGAACCCCAACAACAACCTCAACGAGGACTTCGCCAAGGTTGCTGAGAATAACCCTAACAGCTCCTTCGCCGGCCTTTCCACCGCCGACCTCCCCAAGACCACCGTTAGCGTGTCTCCCCGTATCGGCTTCAACTGGGATGTCCTGAAGGACCGTTCCCTGGTTGTCCGCGGCGGTACCGGTGTCTTCACCGGCCGTATCCCCAACGTGTGGCTGGTTTCTGCCATGGGTAACTCCAACGTGCTGCAGTATCAGTACATTGCCAAGAAGAACGCCGACGTTCCTGCTTTCTACGCCGACCGTTCTGAGATCATCAACAACCTTTGGAACAGCAAGGGTGGCTGGGAGAAGAAGGCCCTGACCGCTCCTACCAGCACCACCATCATCGCCAAAGACCTCAAGATGCCTGCTTCCTGGAAGACTTCCCTCGGTGTTGACGTGAACCTGCCCTGGGGTATCAAGGGTACCGTGGAAGGTGTATTCAGCTACAACTTCAATGAGGTTTACGCTACTTCCCTCGGTTACAAGCAGGAGGGTACCGTTCAGCTTCCCGGCGAGCCCGAGGCCCGCAACAAGTGGGTGGCCGAAGGCGTAAAGAACAGCGATGGCAAGACCATGAACGGCTACTATGTGCACAATGTGAACAACGCCGGTCACGGTATCTACTACTCCGTTACCGCTCAGCTGAGCAAGTCCTTCCCCTTCGGTCTCGACCTCTCCGCCGCCTACACCCGCAGCGGTTCCAAGACCCTCTCCGACGGTGCCGGTGACCAGATCTCCGAATTCGGTAACATCCAGACCATCAACGGCGTCAACGAGCCTATGCTGGGCTATGCCTACTATGTATCCCCTAACCGTGTGATCGCCAACGCTTCCTACACCATTAACGAAGGCCGTCACACCGCTACCAAGCTGAGCGCTTTCTATGAGGGCTACAACATTGCCTACATGGGTAACTTCAGCTACAGCCGCTTCAGCTACCTCATGAACAACGTGAGCGGTGCCGGTAAGGCTTCCCAGCTCATCTACATCCCTACTGCCGAGCAGCTGGAAGGCATGCCTTTCGCCGACGAAGCCAACAAGCTTGCCTACGAAGAGTTCATCGCTTCCGACAAGTATCTGAGCAAGCACCGCGGCCAGTACAGCGAGCGTAACGGCATGGTGGCTCCTTTCCTGAACCGCATCAACGTCCGCGTTGCCCAGGAGGTGTACTTCAACATCGCCGGCAAGAAGCAGACCATCGAGGTGGGCCTGGATATCAAGAACCTGGGTAACATGCTCAACAGCAACTGGGGTGTTTACCAGACGCTGAGCTCCAACGCTATCCTCAAATATGAGGGCGGTAAATACACGTTCACTGCTCCTACCTGGAAGCCCACGAACGGCCTTGCTTCCACCTGGCAGATGCTCCTGAACGTCCGCTACTCCTTCTAAGTCTCTTAGAAAACTGCTATAATAATCCCCGCTTCCAGAGATGGAGGCGGGGATTTTTTAGATATGTACTGCGCTTTTTCTTGCCGTGAGATAAATGGTTCGCACTGCAAGGTGCGTAAAGTATGCGGCCATGAGAATGTGGATGGCGGTTTCGGGTGCCACCGAGCGGCCGCCAAAAAGCGCCAGGCCGCATAGCCATACGGCAAAAAAGCCCGCAGCGCACAGAAGCGTACTGTTTCTGAGCTCCGCAGATGCGGTGGCGCCGATATAGATTCCGTCCCACATGAAGGCAGCGCAGCCGATGGGCGGCATCAGGAGCAGCCACGGCAGGAACTGCCGCCCTGCTTCCACCACCATGGCGTCGGAGGTCATGAGGCGGAAGAGCGGCACGCCGCACACGCCGTAGAGCAGCATGAACAGTGCTGCCACGCCGCCGCTCCACGCGAACGTCTGGCGGATGGTGGCGCGAAGGCCATCGGCCCGCCCCTCCCCGATGAACTTGCCCGCAAGGGCCTCGCCGGCATAGGCAAACCCGTCGGTGAAATAGCTGAAGATCATGAGCAGCTTCATCAGGATGGCGCTGACGGCCAGCATGAGGTCCCCGTACCGCGCGCTCAGCACCGTAAAACCAATGTACACGGCAATGAGTCCGACGGACCGTAAGAACAAATCCCGGTTCAGAGTGAAATAGTCGCTCGTGCTGTAATTCGCTGTTCTGCCGTCACTTAGCTTTTTCTCTTTAGGCTGATTGGGCGAAAGAGAAAAAACTAAACTGCTGAGGATGAGTGATTTATGGCCGATTCGCAAACGGCGGCGGGCAGCCAGGGTGCAATAGAGGAAGCCGCACCACTGGGCGGCGGCTGTGCCGATGGCCACTCCCGCGAAGCCCATCCGCATGCCCAGGACGATGGACAGGAGGATGTTGACGCCGTTCACCAGGAGGTCGGCCGTCATGGGACGCACCGAGTCCTGCAGGCCGATGAACCAGCCTTTGTAAGCAAAGAGCGAAAGCGTTGCCGGAGCCGCCCAGATGCGGATGTAGAAGTACTGTGAGGCCAGGGCGCGAACCTCGGGGCTGCAGTCTACTATGAGGAACGCGAGCCACACAACGGCCCACTGGAGGGCAATCAGGACCAGTCCCGAAAGAAGTGCCAGCCGGAGCGCCCTTTCCAGGATGCCGCCGGTGTCCTCTCCCCGCCCATAGGCCTGCGCCGTGAGCCCGCCCGTCCCGGCCCGGAGGAATCCGAAGTTCCAGTACAGCAGGTCAAAGAGCATGGCGCCGATGGAGATACCGCCGATGAGGGCGGCCGATGAACTGGCGGGCAGATGCCCCACCACGGCAATGTCCACCATGCCCACCAGGGGAACAGTGATATTGGCCAGGATGCTGGGAACAGCCAGGCGAAGGATTTCGCGGCTGAGTTTCATCGGAATTTCTTGTCTTCCTCCAGCATGCCCAGGTAGGAGTTGTAGCGTTCCGGAGGAATGAGGCCGGCGTCTACGGCCGCCTTGACGGCGCAGCCGGGCTCGTGGGTATGGGTGCAGGGTGTGAACCGGCAGCCTTCGGAGGCCCGCAGCATTTCCGGGAAATAGCGGGCGATTTCCTCTTTCTCCACGTCGACCAGGCCGAAGCCGCGGATGCCGGGGGAGTCAATGACGTAGCCGCCCGAAGAAAGCGGATACATCTCATAGAGGGAGGTGGTATGCTTGCCCTGCAGGTGGGCGGTCGATATGGCGCCAACCTTGGGATCCAGTGAAGGGTCCAGGGCCTTGATAAGGGACGATTTTCCTACGCCGGACTCTCCGGAAAACAGGTTGACGTGCCCCTTGCATGCTTCCCGGAGCGCTTCGATGCCTTCTCCGGTGCGCACGGACGTTTCCAGGACCGGATATCCCGCGCCCTCGTAGATGCTCCGGAAATGCGTGAGTTCATCGGCCGCCATCTCCCGGTACATGTCGGTCTTGGAAAGGACGATGGTGGCGGGTATGCCGTAGAGTTCGCAGGTGACGAGGATGCGGTCCAGGAAGGGGAGTTTTACCTCCGGAAAATACAGCGATACCACCACATAGGCGCGGTCCAGGTTGGCGGCGATGATGTGTGCTTGCCGGGACAGGTTGGTAGAGCGCCGGATGAGGTAGTTGCGGCGCGGAAGAACTTCCGTGATGACGGCGGTATCCCCGTCCGGAATATACTCCACGCGGTCTCCCACGGCGATGGGGTTGGTGATGGAACTGCCCTTGAGGCGGATTTTACCGCGCAGCACGGCCGGAAACAGTTTCCATTCCGGCAGGGGAGACAGCAGGTAATGGCTGCCCGCGTTCTTGACGACCGTGGCTTCCATTACAGCACGCTCTCCAGAAGGGGCAGGAGGTGTTCCACGTAATGGACCATGCCCTGGTCGGTGAAGTGGACGCCGTCCACAAAGTCCTCGGGAAGGGTCATGCCTTCCGCCCCGAGGTAGTAGATGTTTTTCTCTCCGGCGGCCTGCAGGCGCTCAAACAGGGCCTTCTGGGCTTCGTTCTTTCCACGAACTTCCTCGGCGATGGCCTTGTCCACGATACCATGGGGGAAGAGGGGATCTTCCACGAAAATGACGGGCGTGGAGGGGTGCTTGTCCCTCAGGATGCGGTAAAACTTCTCTCCGTTTTCCCGGATGCGTTCCGGCTTGGCATTGGGAACGTAGTCCAGCACAAAGGCGGCGGGCTGCTCCACGGATGCCATGAGCCCGGCAATCTCCAGGTCCAGGAAGGCGTTTCCGCTGAATCCGAGGTTAATGACGGTGCGGTCTATGCGGCGGGAGAGGATATTGGTATGGGCCATGCCGGGACGCGAGGCGCAGCCGCCCTGCAGGATGGAAGTGCCGTACATCACCACGGGGTGGTCGGAGACCGGGCTCTCAACTGCGGGCTGCTCCAGCGTGTATCCTTCCGGAACGCCCAGCTCCAGGGATTTCACTTCGTCGTAAAGGGCCAGGTACAGCATGTATTCACGCGCTGCGGGCTCCATGTTGCCCACCAGTTTTTTCTGGTGGTCTGCCTTGATGGCGCCCCATTCGAAGCCAGAGCCCACGAACCGCCACTGCCCGTCTATCCGGGCATAGAGGTCCAGGCCGCCCACGGCGCAGTCGGTCATGTGCGGCATGTGGTAACCCGTATTGGTCCAGCGGGCATAGATGGAGGGCGCGCTGGTGCGGAAGCGGATATAGAGGCCGGCCGAGTTGGTGCCCAGGTTCCACAGACGGTCCCGGACAACGCCGTTCAGGCTTTCCGGCAGGCGGCGGTAGCGGGGGCCTTCCTCGCTGTGCGCCTTGCCGTAGACAGGGAAGACAGACGCGTCCGTATATACATATCCTTCCTGTGCCGGGGCGGCAAGGCCGCACAGGAGGAGGGAAATACTCAGCAGCAGTTTTTTCATTTTCGTCAGTTTATCTGGTACAAAAATACGAATTTTTGATACATTCGTCGCAATTAATGAACGATTCGGAGGAAAAGTGGCCGGAACTCGTTGGTAAATCGTCACTTTGTGTGTAAATTTGTAAAGCAACACATGACTATGACCACAAACATTCAACTCCAGTATCATACACAGTGGGGCGAAAACATCCAGCTCCGCATCGGCAAACGCCGTATTCCCATGGAATACTCCTTCGGAGGCCTCTGGCAGATCATGCTGAATGGCCGCGACATCCACGACGGTGATTATTTCACCTTCGAGGTTGTCCGTGAGGGAAAGGTGGTGGAGCGCGAATGGCGCGTCCATCGCTTCAATTCCCCGTCGGCCCAGAAGAATATCATCGTGCGCTCGCGGTGGAAAGGGCGTCCCGCCAATTCCGCCTTCTACGCATCGGCCTTCAGCGACGTTATCTTCCGCCGCCCGGACGGCGCGTCCTTCCGCCATCCCCGGAAGGAGGCTCCCGGCCTTGGCAACGTGTGCATCCGCATCCCTGCCCCCGAAATCCGCAGCAGCGAGTCCGTGGGTCTCGTGGGATCGGGCCGCGAACTGGGAGACTGGAAGAAGGTCCATCTGCTCTCCGACGCAACCTTCCCCTGGTGGGTGATCTCCCTGGATATCACCGAGCCCATGGAGTACAAGTTTGTCATCGTGGACAGCAAGACCCTTGAGATCAAGCTGTGGGAAGAAGGCCCCAACCATTTCTTCGCGGAGGTGCCCCCGCAGGATACGCAGCTGGTCATAGCCGATATCCAGCCCACGTTCCCCACCCGCCCGTGGAGAGGCGCCGGCATCGCCGTCCCCGTCTTCTCCCTCCGCTCGGAGGAAAGTTTCGGCGTGGGCGAATTCAATGACATCAAACATTTGGTGGACTGGGCCGTGAAGACCGGCCAGAGCGTCGTGCAGCTTCTGCCTATCAACGACACCACCATGACCCATACCTGGCAGGACTCCTATCCGTACAACGCGGTGAGCTCCTTCGCCCTGCATCCGCAGTTCATCCACCTGCCCGCCGCCGGCGTGAAGGAAGATGCTGCCTACAGGGCCAGGAAGGAGGAACTGGAAGCCCTTCCGGCTATCGATTACGAAGCGGTGAACGCCGCTAAACTTGAACTCATGAAAAGCCTTTACAAGGGTGCGAAGGGGAAAAAGGCCCTGGAATCGCCGGAGTACAGGGCCTTTGTAAAGTCCAACGAGGACTGGCTGCTTCCGTATGCCGTATTCAGCGTGCTCCGGGACCAGCACGGCAGTCCGGACTTTGAGAAATGGGGCAAGATGGCCGTATACAGCGCCCGCAAGGTGGCGGCTTTCGCCCAGGAGAATGCGGCCGAGGTTGGCTTCTACTGCTATCTGCAGTTCGTCCTGGACGCCCAGCTCAGGGAAGCCGTCCAGTATGCGCACCTTCATGGTGTCGCCCTCAAGGGAGACCTTCCCATCGGCGTATCCCGCGTGAGCGTGGACGCCTGGCAGCACCCGGAACTGTTCCACCTGGACAGCCAGGCCGGCGCCCCGCCGGACGCTTTTGCCGAGGACGGCCAGAACTGGGGCTTCCCCACCTACAACTGGGAGAGAATGGCCCAGGACAATTATGCCTGGTGGCGTGCCCGCATGGGCAAGATGTCCCAGTATTTCGATGCGTTCCGCATTGACCACATCCTCGGGTTCTTCCGCATCTGGGAAATTCCGTCCCAGTTCAAGAGCGGGCTCATGGGGCACTTCAATCCGGCGCTGCCATACTCCGGAGACGAGCTCCGTGCGCAGGGATTCCGCCCCGGTGAAGGGGAGGGGACCGATGTCCTGTTCGTGGAGGATCCCCGCGAGAAGGATCACTGGCATCCGCGCATTTCCGGCAACAAGACGCAGCAGTATGCCTGGCTTTCCCCGGAGATGAAACGTCGCTACGACCACCTCTCGGAGGACTTCTTCTGGCGCCGCCACAACGATTTCTGGAGAGAAAGCGCCCTGCGCAAACTTCCGGCCCTCCTGCGCTCCACCGGCATGCTGGCCTGCGGCGAAGACCTGGGCATGATTCCCGCCTGCGTGCCTTCCGTGATGGAACAGCTGAACATCCTGAGCCTGGAAATCCAGCGTATGCCCAAGGATCCGCGCGATGCCTTCGGCCATCCCGGCAGCTATCCTTACTGGTGCGTCTGCGCTACGGGAACGCACGACACCTCGCCCCTCCGTGCCTGGTGGGAAGAGGACCGTGCCCTCACCCAGCGCTACTATAACGAGGTACTGGGCTGCGAGGGAGACGCCCCCTATTTCTGCGAGCCCTGGGTGGCAGACCTTATCATCGGCCAGCATATGCATTCGCCCGCCATGCTCGCCATCCTGCCCCTGCAGGACTGGCTGGCCACCGACGGAGAGGTCCGGTATCAGGGAAATCCGGCCGATGAACGCATCAACATTCCGGCCATTCCCCGTCACTACTGGCGCTACCGCATGCACTGCACGCTGGAGAGCCTTTCGGCGAATGATAAACTGAATGCCCACCTGCGCGCCCTGGCCCAGGCGGCCGACAGAAACCGTTAGTATGGGAACCGACTGGAAAGACAGGCTGGGCGTGGTATTCTCCACCAACCCGGATTTCAAGTACACGACCGCGGAGACGGAGGAGGCCGATACGCTTCCGCCGTCCCGCCAGCGTCTTATTGTGGGAATCGACCGCCGCAACCGCGGAGGCAAGCAGGTGACGCTCATCAGCGGTTTCGTGGGAAAGGCCGATGACCTCAGGGAACTGGGACGCACGCTCAAGACCCGGCTCGGGGTGGGCGGCAGTGCAAAAGACGGAGAAATTACCATTCAGGGAGATTTCCGTGATAAAGTGGTATCTATTTTGCAGGGCTTGGGCTACAACGCCAAAAGAGGAAATTGATGCTGCTCCAAGAGCCTTTTACCAGCGGCCGGTTGCTGCTTGACCATACTCCCTCCGATGCCGTCGTGGGCACGTCGGAGGGTTTTTCTGTGCTTTTTATTGTCCTGGCGGTGGCTTTTATCCTGGCTGCCATTGCCTTTCTTCCCCGTTTCCAGAGCCTGGCTCCGCTGCTGTTTGACAGCCTGTTCAGGGCCCGCGGCAGCGTTTCGCTGGAGAACAGCGTCCGCGCCAGCAACGACCGCCGCCTGGTGGCCATCGTCCTGCTGCTCCCCGCATCCCTGCTCACGTACTACTACAAGGTGTACGATGCCGCCTTCCTGTATACCTGGGGAGAGGAGTGGCGCCTCCTGGTGCTCATCGGCGTGTTTGCTATGTTCGCCCTTCTGCGCCTTGCCATGTATGCACTCCTCAAACCCCGGCGGGGCAACGACTTTTACTGCCTGTCGCGGCGCACAGCCTACACGTATTTTATCCTGCTGGTGGTATTGGCACTGCTGACAACGGGCATATTAGCACTTTTTGGGTGCGAAAACACTGTTATCCAGAGAGTTCTGCAAGTGGAAATCTTTACCTTATATTTTGCTTTTCTCGTTCGTCGTGCGCAAATTTTAGCATTATCTTGCAATCCTTTGCGAACTTTTTTGTACCTTTGCGCGCTCGAAATTTTGCCCAGTGCGGCACTAATCGTTTCGGCAATCGTACTGTAGAGAGAAGTAGAAAGAAAAATGAGCATCCAGAAGATTTTGGTATCCCAGAACGCTCCGCGCGTTCTCACACAATATCAGGCCGTTACGGAGAAGTTTGGCGCCCAGTTCCAATTTACTCCCTTTTTCAGGATTGAACCCCTTACTTCCCGGGAGTTCCGTGCCCAGCGCATCAACTTCCTGGAGTATTCGGCCATCGTGTTTTCTTCCCGTCACGTCATTGACGCCTTTTTCTCCCTGGCGGAGGAACTGCGGGTGAAGATTCCCGAGACCATGAAGTACTTCTGCACCACGGAGGCTGTGGCCATGTACCTGCAGAAGCACATCGTATATCGTAAGCGCAAGATTTTCTTCGGAGACGGAACCCCGGAGAGCGTGGTTGCGCTCATCGGCCCCAAGCACAAGGGGGAGAAGTTCCTCATCACCATGACCGAAGGATCTTCCGTAGATGCCCTGGCCGGACTCTTCCAGGAGCGTGAACTGGAGTATTCCACCGGTGTTTTCGTAAAGCCTGTGAGCAACGACCTCAAGGACATCAAGCCGGAAGACTTTGACATGATTGTCTTCTACAACCCGGCCGATGTCAAGTCGCTTCAGGAGAATTTCCCGGATTTCAAGCAGGGAGACATCAAGATGGTATCCTATGGCCGTTCCATCGTGAAGGCCATGGAAGAGGCGGGTCTCCGCATCGACGTAAAGGCTCCCTCTCCGGAAGCCCCTTCGGTGGCCCGTGCCATCGAACTCTACCTGGAAAGCCTTTAATGCATGATGGCCGATGAAACCCTTACTAAAAGCGAACGTCTCTGCGGTGCTGTAACCGTCGCAGAACTGTTCGAGCATGGCAAGGGTGTAACGGCCGGGTGCCTCCGGTGCAAGTATCTCGTTCGTGAAGGGTCGGAAGACCTTTCACGCATTGTGGTATCGGTCCCCAAGCGAAACTTCAAGCGCGCCGTCAAGCGCAATCTTCTCAAACGCCGCATCCGCGAGAGTTACCGCAGGCAGAAAGCGCTGCTGGGCTCCGGTGTGGACGTCCTGTTTGTGTATACCTCCCGGGAAGTCCTTCCCTACGAGGCTGTCTATGCCGACATGACTGCCGCCCTTACCGCCATCGCCCATGCATCCAACGCTTAAGAATATCCTTATTTTCCCGGCGGTGGTGCTCATCAAGTTCTATCAGGTGTGCATCAGCCCCTTTACGCCGCCGTCCTGCCGCTTTACTCCCACGTGCTCCCAGTATGCCCTGGAAGCGTTTCGCAAGCATGGCCCCTTCAAGGGGCTGTATCTTTCCGTGAGACGAATTCTCCGCTGCCACCCCTGGGGCGGGAGCGGTTATGATCCTGTACCGTAATGCCCAAGAAAGAGAAAATCCAGGAAATGTTTGACGGAATTGCTCCGTCTTACGATAAGTTGAACCATGTCATGTCCCTGAATGTGGACAAGCTCTGGCGGAGGCACGCGCTCAAGGAGATTGTGGACGGCACGCCGCAGCAGATCCTGGACGTGGCATGCGGAACAGGAGACAGCACCATTGCCATTGCCGCCGCTGCGGGTCCCGGCTCGCGGGTGATCGGGGCCGACATCTCCGAGGGCATGATGGCCCTTGTCATGGAAAAGGCCGCGCACGAGGGCGTGCACGACCGTATCCGTCTGCAGGTGGCCGATGGCGAAAACCTGCCCTATGAAGAGGGTACTTTCCACCGCGTTACCTGCGCTTTCGGCATCCGGAACTTCGAACACAAGGAGAAAGGCCTTCAGGAGTTCTACAGGGTGCTGAAACCCGGCGGAAAGGCGGTCATTCTGGAACTGTCCGTTCCCCGGAACAAGACCGTGCGCTGGCTGTATGACCTTTACTTCATGCACATCCTGCCCTGGATTGGCGGGCTCATCTCCGGCAACAGGGCTGCCTATCAGTATCTCCCCGCCTCCGTGCACGCATTCCCTTCCCCGCAGGCCTTCTGCGCCATGATGGCCGATGCCGGCTTCTCCCGCGTCCGCCACAAGGCCTTCACCTTCGGCCTTTGCCGTATGTACGTCGGCGAGAAATAATTCGCACTGCGTCTAAACCGCTTATTATCAGCGTATTAGCTTTTTCTCTTTAGGCTGCTCGGCCTAAAGAGATTTTGTTAGAGTGCTAATAGCCAGGCGTTTACAGGGTAATCGCTTTTACGTATGAGCGGCGGCGCTGGTAGGGCTTGGGATCATAGTCGCCGAACAGGGTTTGCACCTTGTGATTCTCTTCGAGCTGGGGGTTAAGCAGCATGCGCTTGATTCCCAGTTTGATAAAGTTCTCGTGCAGGTACTTGAACATGAGAAGGGCCGCGCCTTTGGCCTGATACTCAGGGAGTACGCCGATGAGGAGGCCTTCGGCCATGTGGTTTTTCCGGGGATTGAGCTCGGGCAGGATATGCATCCAGCCAAAGGGGAAGATACGGCCCTTGGCCTTGCGGACACCGGCGCTGATGTGCGGCATGGTGACGGTGAAGGCAACGAGTTCGTCCTTGTCATTGACCACGAAAGCTACCATGTCCTTGTTGAGAACGGGGACATACTGCTTGACATAGCCGTCTATCTGCTCCTCGGAGAGCTGGCTGTACTCGTACAGGCCGGCGAAGGCGCTGTTGAGCACGTGGAACATCTCACGGCCGCGGCGGGCCATCTTGCGCAGCGTGGAGGCGCGGTAAAGGTGTACGCCGTAGCGCTTTTCCACCAGGTCTGCGTACTGGAACATGGTGGGCAGTTTGTCGGAGAACTCGACGAAACGCTGCGTCCAGTCGGCGTCTTTGGTGAAGCCCATACGCTCCAGGTATTCGCCGTAATAGGGGTAGTTATAGATAACGGTGAAGGGACTCTCGTTCTCAAAACCTTCTACCAGAAGGCCTTCGCGGTCCATATCGGTGAATCCCAGGGGGCCTTTGATCTTGGTGCAGCCGCGGGCTTTGCCCCAATCGGCCACGGTATCCACGAGGGCCTTGGCCACCTCGAAGTCTTCCACGAAGTCTATCCAGCCAAAGCGTACCACTTCCTCTCCCCACTTCTTGTTGGCGTTGTGATTGATGATGGCAGCCACGCGGCCCACCACTTCTTCCCCGCGGAAGGCGAGGTAGAGTTCCCTGTCGCAGAATGAGAGGGAGGGATTCTCCGGGCCCAGGGACTTGTATTCGTCGTCCTCGAAAGCGGGCACCCACTTGTCACAATCCTTATAAAGATCCAGGGGGAACTGGATAAACTGCCGCAGCATACGCTTCCCTTTTACGGGAACAATGGTCAGGTTTAGCATCACGTTTTGGTTTAGTAACCTGCAAATATACAACTTTTTCCATTAATGTCTATCATTGCGCACCGCATGTAAATGGTTGATTATTAGGACTATAATAAAATCTCTTTAGGCCGGGCAGCCTAAAGAGATTTTATTAATACGTTGATATAGAGCCGGTTAACGGCAATTCGCAGGGGCTACTTCTTTGCAGCCAGCACGGCGTCGCAGACGTCTCCCACCGTAAAGGGGGCGGGAGCGCCGTCGGGGAAGTGCATGCCGAACTTTTCCTCGGCGGCGAGCGACAGGATGAGCATGGTAAGCGAGTCCACTCCCAGTTCCCGGACAAGTTCGGTCTCGAAGCCGGCCTTGCTCAGGTCTGTGTTGGGGCGGATGTTCGTGAGGATTTCCTTGAGTCCTTCAAATACTTCTTCCCGTGTCATACGCGCGATACTTTCATGCTGCCCGTACGCTTGAAGTCCTCCGTGCGTACGGTTACTTTCACAATCTGATGGGTACTGGGAAGCGTTGCGTTCACCTTCTTTACCAGGGCGTTCATGTAGGCCTCCACCTCCTCCCAGGGCTTGCCGTCAAAGGCAGGCATGAAGGGCAGGATCTCGATGGCAATCACCTGACGTCCGTTGAATTCGTCCTCCTTCACCATGGCGTCGCGCACGCAGGGGTCTGCGTAGAAGGGCTCTTCCAGGGATTCGGGGCTCACATTCTCTCCGTTGGAGAGGATGATGAGGTTCTTGATGCGGCCGGTGATGTAGAGGAAGCCTTCCTCGTCAAAGTGCACGAGGTCTCCGGTGCGGAGCCAACCGTCGGGGGTAAGGGCCTCGGCCGTCTTCTCGGGATCCTTGTAGTAGCCGGAGAAGACGTTGTCTCCCTTGATCCAGAGCTCACCGTCCACCACCTTGGTCTCCTGACCAGGATAGATTTTGCCGATGGAAGTAGGCTTCTCCACGGCATTGGCGTTGGCGCTGGTGAGGTTGGCGCTCTCCGTGAGGCCGTAGCCGAAGCAGAACTCAACGCCCAGTTTGGTGAAGATGTCCACCAGGCGCGGCGGCACGTTGGCGGCGCCGGCGATGATCATGCGGAGACTGCCGCCCAGGAACTGGGGACCGTACATCTTCACAAGACCGCTGAGGATGTCGCAGATGCCCGGCACTATCACGAGGACGGTGGGCTTAAGGACCGGCAGCTTGCCGATGGTTGCCTTCATGTCCTCGCAGGTGTAGATGAGGTTGCCGGTATAGAAGCAGCCCATGGTGCCGGCGATGAGGCCGAACACATGGCTCAGGGGCAGGATGGCGATGTAGCGGTGTACGCCGATGACCTTACCGGGCTTGAAAACGGCGTTGTAGTTGCCTCTCATGAGGGCGCGGTGGCTCAGGACGGCACCCTTGGGCTGGCCGGTGGTACCTCCGGTGAAGAAGATGGCGGCGGGGCTTTCGGGGTCTATCTGGGCCGATGGTGCCTCCGTCTCGGCGATGCTGGCGGCGGGAAGGACCTTCACGCCCTGCAGCTTGCCGGTGAGGGGCATGAACTCCTCGCGGACGAAGATGGCGGCAATGTCAAACTTCATGCAGGAGCCCACGACGGCCATCTCAGGGAGGGCCGAGGGGAAATTCATGGCAACGTATCCGGCGCTGGTGACGGCCAGGAACAGTTCGATGGCATCCTGACTGTTGCGGTCGAAGATGGCAATGTGGGAGCCTTTGGGAAGGCCGAGGCCTTCGATGAAAGCGCGGCGGCGGGCCACGCGGTGGCCCAGTTCTTCATAGTTGATGGTGTTAACGGTATCGGAAAGAGCGGGCATGGAAGCGTACTCTTTTGTGAACCAGTCGACAAACTGTCCCATGGTGGGAAGATAGGGAATCCTGTCAAATTCCTCCTTGGGAATCATGTCGTAAAAATACTGTGACATATCGGTATAGGTTTAAATTTTCGCAAAGATAGCATTTTTCTACAACTAAAAAATACTTACCTTTGTATTCTATGGACAAAAAAACCTTCAATAAGTGGAACTGGATTGTGGCAGTTGCCGTTCTGGTGATCTCATCGGCCACCTATCTTTCCACGATAGAACCCACCGCATCGTTCTGGGACTGCGGAGAATTCATTGCATCGTCGTATAAGCTGGAAGTGGGTCATCCTCCGGGAAACCCCGTGTTCCAGCTCTTCGCCCGCCTGTTCTCCATTCCCTTTGATGCCTCGCATGCCGCTGTGGCCATCAATGCCATGAACGCCCTGCTCAGTGCGCTCACGGTGTTTTTCCTGTATCTGACCATTGTGTTCTTCGCACAACGGCTTCTGGCCGGCGCCCCTTCCTCCGGGGCAATAAAAAAGGCCGATGCCCCGGAGGAAGGGGCATCGGCCATCAGCCTTTCCAAGGCAATTGCCATCTTTGGCGCAGGTGCCGTGGGAGCGCTGGCCTACTGCTTCTCCGACACGTTCTGGTTCAGTGCCGTGGAAGGGGAGGTGTATGCCATGAGCTCGCTGTTCACCGCGCTGGTGTTCTGGGCCATGTGCCGCTGGTATGAGACGGCCGACGAGCCGCACGCCAACCGCTGGATCGTGCTCATCGCTTTCCTGATGGGCCTGTCCATCGGCGTGCACCTTCTCAACCTCCTTACCATTCCGGCCTTCGTGTTCATGTACTACTACCGCATGAACGAAGGACGAAAGCTCTCCTTCGGGAAGCTGGTGGGGATTTTTGCCATCGGCGTAGTGATTGAGTTCCTCCTGGTGTACCTCTTTATCCCGTACCTTCCCAAGCTGGCGGCTTTTGTGGACCGCATCTTCGTGAACGGGTTCGGCCTGCCGTACAACAGCGGCGCTGTCTTCTTCATGGTGGCCCTGCTGGGACTGTGCTTCTGGGCCCTTTTCTCCACCCTCCGCAGCGGAAAGGTGTTCTGGAATACCGTCACCCTGTGCGTCACCACCCTTGTCATCGGCTTCTCGCTGTTCTCCATCGTGATCATCCGCTCCAGCGTGAAAACGCCCACCAACGAGTATCAGCCCGATAATCCGTATACGCTGGTGCGTTACCTCAGCCGCGAGCAGTACGGCTCCACGCCGCTTCTCTACGGCCAGTACTTCGACGCGCCCTACGACCTCACGCAGGACAAGTACTGGGCTCCGCTGGACGGCAAGTACGTGAAGGCCGATGCCCCCGCCGATGCCGCCTACCGCCCGGAGGGCAAGATGCTGTTCCCCCGCATGTGGTCATCGGCAGACCCCCGCTTCGTGGACTTCTACGAGTCCTACACGCAGGGAAAGGGCACGCGCGTGAAGGGGGCTACCCACCGCAAGCCCACCTTCGGGGCCAATCTGGCCTACTTCTTTGACTATCAGCTTAACTGGATGTACTGGCGCTACTTCATGTGGAACTTCGTAGGACGCCAGAACGACATCCATTCCCCGGTTCCCGGGAACGTTTTCTACGGCAACTGGGAAAGCGGTATCGGCTTCCTGGACGCCGTGCGCCTCGGAGACCAGTCCGACGCTCCTTCTCCGCTGGCCGGCAACAAGGGCAAGAACCACTATTTCTTCCTGCCGCTGCTGCTGGGCCTGCTGGGCCTGGTGTTCCAGTTTGACAAGGACAAGCGCGGCAGCTGGCTGGTGTTCCTCATGTTCTTCATGACGGGCATCGCCATCGTGCTGTACCTCAACCAGCCGCCGTACCAGGTGCGGGAACGTGACTATGCCTATGCGGGCTCGTTCTATATGTTTGCCATCTGGATCGGCCTGGGCGTGGTGGCGCTCTACGAGTGGCTGTCGGCATCGGCCTTCATGAAGAAGGTGCCGGCGAAGGCCGTCGCCTGCGGCGTTTCCGTGCTGTGCCTGGGCGTTCCGGCCCTCATGGCCGCCCAGAACTGGGACGACCACGACCGCTCCAACCGGTATACGGCTCCCGAGATGGCCTACAACTACCTCAATTCGGTAGGGGAGAACGGCATGCTCGTCACCCATGGAGACAACGATACCTTCCCGCTGTGGTATGCGCAGGAGATTGAAGGAATCCGCACGGATGTCCGCGTGGTGAATACGTCCCTGCTCGGAACCGACTGGTACATTGACCAGATGAAGTGGGCATGCAACGAGAGCGCTCCGCTGCCGCTCAAGGTGCCGGCCCGCCAGTATCTGTACGGAACCAACGAGTTCGTGTACATTGCCTACGACGACGGCTCTCCCATGCTGCTGTCAGACGTCATGGACGTGTTCCGCGACCCCAAGATGAAGGTGGCCCTCGAAAACGGGCTCAAGCTGGATTTCATCTGCGCCCGCAACCTGGTAATTCCCGTAAACAGGGAGAATTGCATCAAATACGGGATTGTCCCTGAGGAATTTGCCTCCGAGATCCCCGACAGCATCACGCTCACCATCTCCAAGGACAAGAACTACATTTCCAAGCCGGAGCTCTTCATGCTGGACCTCTTGTCCAACTATGAGTGGGACCGTCCGCTCAATCTGCTCAACATGGGCGGAGACCTCAACGTGGGCATCAAGGATTACCTCATGTATGACGGTTTCTCCTACCGCTTTACGCCCATCCGCAACAAGGTGAGCTCTACGGATGCCGGCAGGGTGGATGCCATCGGCCTGTATGAGAAGATGAAGACGGTCTACAAGTGGGATGCCCTGAAGCGTAAGGACTATTTTGTGGACTATCAGAATATGTACACCTTCCTGGGCGTGCTTTCCCAGCGTCAGCTGTTCCTTACGGTTTCCAACGCGCTCATCGACGCCGGTGAGACGGAGAAGGCCGTGGAGATGCTGGATATGTGCCAGGAAGTCTTCCCTGAGGAGAACTTCCCGCTGGAGAGCATTTCCGTGGGCTTCAGCGGCAACGACTACATGGTGGCCCAGATCATTGAGAACTACTACTATCTGGGAGAATCCGCGAAAGCCCGCGAACTGGCCACCCGCATGGGAGATGAGCTCCTTGAGACCAGCCGCTTCTACCTGGAGTGGGGAAGCCTGGGCCGGCAGGAATTCGAGACCGCCAGCCGCGTGCTCCTCTATATAGCCGATGTGTGCAAGCAGTACGGAGACAAGACGCTGGGAACGGCTATGGTCGACGCCCTGGAGCAGCTCCTGCACGCCGCTTCGGGCAGCGAGTATGCCCTGGAACGCGAAGATACACTTGAAGTAAAGTAATAATATGAAACGAACACTGTTATTCCTTCTTTCCCTGGCCCTCTGCGTTTCGGCTTCGGCCCAGGAGAAAGAGAAAGAAAAGAAAGAGGCTCCCGTTAAGCTGGAGTTCAGTCAGGGTCTTTTCTCCGTTGCCCACAACGAGAAAGACTGGTTCCTGGAAATCCCCGACACCCTTCTCGGACGCCGCATCCTGGCCGTGACGCGTTTTGCCGCCAATACCATGGGCGCCGGCGAGTACGGCGGTGAAGAGGTGAACGATGCCATGTTGTACTGGGAGAAGGCCCCTAACGGCAACCTCCTCCTTCGGGTAGACGTCGTCAACGTGGAGGCTCCCGAGGCCGATGCCATCGCCCAGGCGGTGCGCGTGAGCTCCGAGAACCCCATTGTGGCGTCCTTCAAGCCCGAGAAGGAAGCATCGGCCGGCACCACCCGCATCAAGGCCAACAGCCTGTTCGAGGGAGACCTTCAGGTGTTTTCCCTGAACGCCGCCACCAAGAAACAGTACAATCTGGGCGGGATCAAGGCCGATGCCAGCTTCATCGGGAGCATGCGCACCTACCCCATCAATACGGAGGTGACGGTGACCAAGACGTTCGCTTACAACCAGCCGCAGGGCAATCAGGGCGGTCCGGCCCGTTCGGGCAGCCTTCCTGCGGGCCGTGAGGCCGGCGTGGTTACGATGGTGCTCAATACGTCCTTCCTCCTGCTCCCGGAAGTACCCATGCAGCAGCGCTGGTTCGATGCCCGTGTAGGTTACTTCGCCGGCGGCTATACCCATTTCTCCGACGACCAGCAGGGAGTGGAGCCTGTCCGCTACATTACCCGCTGGCGTCTGGAAGCCCGCCCCGAAGACGTTGAAAAGCAGAAAAGGGGAGAGCTCGTAGAGCCCGTCAAGCCCATTGTCTATTATATCGATCCCGCTACGCCCAGGCAGTGGCGCCCGTACCTGATTGCCGGTGTCAATGACTGGCAGGTGGCCTTCGAGCAGGCCGGATGGAAGAACGCCATCCGCGCCGAGGAATGGCCGGAGAATGCCGAGGAACTGGGCATGAGCCTGGAAGACGCCCGTTTCTCCGTCATCCGCTATCTGGCTTCCCCCATTGCCAATGCCTACGGCCCCAACGTGCACGATCCCCGCAGCGGTGAAATCCTGGAAAGCCACATCGGCTGGTATCACAATGTGATGACGCTGGTGCACGACTGGTATCAGGTACAGGCTGCCGCCGTGGATCCCCGCGCCCGCAGCTTCCGCTTTTCCGACGAGCTCATGGGAGACCTCATCCGCTTTGTTTCTTCCCATGAGGTGGGCCATACGCTGGGCCTCCGCCACAACAAGGGTTCATCCAGCTTTACTCCCGTGGAGAAACTGCGCGACAAGGCCTGGGTGGAGGAAAACGGCCACACCGTGAGCATCATGGACTATGCCCGCTTCAACTATGTGGCCCAGCCGGAAGACAATATCGGGAAAGACGGTCTGTATCCCCGCATCAACCTCTATGACAAGTGGGCCATCGAGTATGGTTACAAGCCCACGTACCTCTCCAGTCCCAAGGAAGATCACCTGTGGTGGAACAAGGAGATCATCGCCCGCCTGGAAGCCGAACCTCGTCTGTGGTTCGGCGGTGAAGGCAACGACCAGGATCCCCGCGCCCAGAGCGAAGACCTCGGAGACGATGCCGTGGCGGCCAGCGAATACGGTATCCTGAACCTTCAGCGCATCATTGGCCAGCTTCCTGCCTGGAACACCGAGGAGGCCAATATGTATACCAACCTGAACCGGATGTACGATGCCGTGGTGTCCCAGTACGGACGCTACATGGGGCATGTGGCCCAGAACATCGGCGGCCGTTACATTACGAATAAGAGCGTGGAGCAGGCCGGCCCCAAATACGCCCCCGTCCCCCGGGAGCACCAGAAAAAGTGCCTGGAGTTCCTGAATGCCCGCGTGTTCACGCGTCCTTCCTGGCTGGTGGAGCAGCCCTACATCTTCAACCTTACCGACAGCCCCGAAAAGGAGCTCTATCCTATTATTAATAATGTAGTGGGTGCGGGCTTCCTCCTCAGCCCCATCCGCATGGACCGCATGGGCCAGTTTGCGCAGGCATCGGCCGGCAACTATACGCCCGAGGAGTACCTGAAGGACCTCCATGGCATGGTATTCACGGAGCTTGAGAAGGGCGGCAAGGTTTCCAGCTACCGCCGCTATCTCCAGAACCGCTTTGTGACCGTAGCCATTACCGTGGTGAGCTCCGACGCCTACAAGAGCTACTCCAGCCGCGCCCTCATCCTGGGTGAGCTCCTCGCCATCCAGAAGAAGGCCGCCAAGGCCAAGTCCTCCGACCCCGCCACCGCTGCTCACTGGCAGTCCATCGCCGTCCAGATCGGGAAGGCGCTCAAGTAATCTCGAACCTTTGTAACTGGTTGATTACTAACGTTATTGAAAAATCTCTTTAGGCCGAACAGCCTAAAGAGATTTTTTTAGTGTGCTGGTAATCAGCCGATTATGCCGCTATCGCTTGAGGCGTACGTAGATGCTGAGGGGCAGCACCTTGCCGAAGGAGTCGTTGAAGGCGAGCTCGCCGGAGGTCATTTCCTTGAACTGGCCCTTGAAGGCTTCGCGAACAACGGTTTCTCCGAGGGCGGCGCTGTAGCCGTTGGAGTAGAGGTTGAGCACCATGAAGGCGTCGCGCTCGCTGAGGATGGCCGATACATTCTGCAGCAGGCCGAAGAGGAGCTCGTCCAGTTTCCACTTTTCGCCGTCGGGGCCGTGGCCGTAGGCAGGGGGATCCAGGATGATGCCGTCGTACTTGTTGCCGCGTTTGGCCTCACGCTTGGCGAACTTGAGGGCATCTTCCACCACCCAGCGCACGCCGTCCAGGCCGCTGCGTTCCATGTTCTCGCGGGCCCAGGTGACTACCTGGCGCACGGAATCCAGGTGGGTGACATCGGCCCCGGCGCATTTGGCGGCAAGCGATGCGGCTCCCGTGTAGGCAAAGAGGTTGAGCACCTTGGGGGCCGGCAGTCCGTTGGCCTTGTGGATGCGCGCTAATCGGCTGGTTTCCTTATAGATAAACTCCCAGTTGGGGGCCTGCTCGGGGAATACGCCCACGTGTTTGAAGGAGGTAAGGCCCAGCCGGAGGGCAATGTGGAGGTCGCTGGCAGCGTGCGTCTCCGGATCCGGGGCACCGTTGTAGGCGATGCTCCACTGGTCGTCCATGCGCTTAGACTTGTTCCAGGTGCCGCTGTCCTCTTTGCCCGCCTTGCCAAAGCCGGCACCGGGCTGGAAGGTTACGTGCAGGAGGCGTTTCCAATCGGCCTCGCTCATGGACGGCGTCCACAGAGCCTTGGGCTCCGGCCTGCGCAGCACGTACTTGCCAAAGCGCTCCAGCTTTTCGCCGTTGCCGCTGTCCAGAAGTTCGTAATCTTTCCAATAATTTGCGGGGAATTCCACTGCCATAGCTCCAAAATTTTTGCAAAGATAGTCATTTTTGGGGAAAGGGCTCCGGACCGGCAATTTGGCGAATCTTTGTAAGCTACTGATTGTCAATGCTGTTGCGGATTCTCTTTAGGCAGAACAGCCGAAAGAGAAAAACCTAAAGCATTGGCGGACAGCGCTTTACGAAGATTCGCGAAAAGGGGGAATAATGCCAAGGAAAGCCCTTTTTTGAAAATCGGCCAAAGATTGCTAACTTTGTGGGCTCGAAAGTTTTTACACACACATACAACTTATGCAACAATTCATTGACAAGTACGACTTCAAAGGCAAGAAAGCCATCGTACGCGTAGACTTCAACGTTCCCCTGAACGAGAATTTCGAAATCACCGATGACACCCGTATCCGCCGTGCCATGCCCACCCTCAAGAAGGTGCTCGCCGAAGGTGGTTCCCTCATCATCATGTCCCACCTGGGCCGTCCCAAGAAGGTAGATCCCAAGTTCTCCCTGAAGCACATCGTGGCCCGCGTGAGCGAGTGCCTGGGCGTTCCCGTCCAGTTCGCCGATGACTGCCAGAAGGCTAAGGCCCAGGCCGATGCCCTGAAGCCCGGCGAGGCTCTCCTCCTGGAGAACCTGC
>JAEEGJ010009522.1_pt1 | contig 25916 bp, 20 predicted proteins | sample 8958761 | NCBI WGS metagenome assembly JAEEGJ01 (sample SAMN16246546, study PRJNA631951) | gut metagenome | biome: gut microbiome; feature: rumen; material: RS-attached | host: Bos | place: Iran: Karaj | collected 2018-10 | reverse complement strand
AGATTCCGATCTACGAGCCTGGGCTTGATGACCTGGTGCTGCGGAATGTCAGGGCCGGTCGCCTTTCCTTTTCCCTGGACTATGCTCCGGCTGTGGAGGAGTCCGATGCAGTGTTCATTGCAGTGGGCACCCCTTCCCGGAGAGGGGACGGCCATGCTGACCTTACCTATGTCTATGCCGCCGCAGAGGAGATTGCAGCCCATCTTAAAGGCTATACTGTGGTTGTTGATAAAAGTACTGTGCCTGTTGGGACAGCCCGGGAAGTGGCCAAGATTGTACGCAAGGCCAATCCTGATGCCGATTTTGATATAGCCTCCAACCCGGAGTTCCTGCGGGAAGGTTCTGCCATAGGCGACTTCATGCGGCCGGACCGGGTGGTGATAGGAGTGGAGAGCGAGAAAGCAAAGGCTGTGCTGAAGGAGCTTTACCGCCCCCTTTATCTGCTGGAGACCCCTATGGTCATTACCAACCTGGAGACTGCCGAGCTTATCAAGTATGCCAGCAACGCCTTTTTAGCCACAAAGATTTCGTTTATAAATGAGATTTCTGCCCTGTGCGAGAAGACAGGGGCTGACATAAAGGATATCTCCAAAGGGATGGGTCTTGATAAGCGTATCGGCTCCAAGTTCCTCCATGCAGGGCCTGGCTATGGCGGATCCTGCTTCCCCAAGGATGTCTCTGCCCTTATCAGGATTTTCCACGACAACGACCTTGAGCCCCATATCCTTGAGGCTGTAACCCAGGTGAACCACAACCAGAAGATGAGGCAGGCTTATAAGGTCATTAATTTATTAGGTCAGGATTTGACCCGAAAAACCATAGCAGTGCTTGGACTCACCTTCAAGCCAGAGACTGATGATATGAGGGAGGCTCCTTCCCTGGTCATTGTTCCTGAGCTTGTCAAAGCAGGTGCCCATATCAAGGCCTGCGATCCTCAGGGTGTTAAAGAGGCGAGGAAGCTGCTTCCTGCCGATGTTGAATACCTGGATTCGCCCTACGATGCTGTCAAGGATGCAGATGCGGTGATTATCCTTACCGAGTGGAATCAGTTCCGGGGTCTTGATATCCAGAGGCTTAAGAAGGCTATGCGGGGGAATCTCTTTGCAGATTTCAGGAATATATATGACCGCAGCCTGGTGGAGAAGGCTGGGTTTACTTATATTGCGGTAGGGCGTTGAGCACGGGATAGAAGTATGAAATACGACAGATGCGTTGTGAACGGTGTCTTTGATCTCTTCCATGTAGGGCATGTGCGTCTTTTAAAACGGGCCAAGGAAAAGTTCAAGGAAGTGGTGGTTGCCATTGACTCCGACGAACTGGCGATGCAGGAGAAGCGGAAGCCTATCTTCAACCAAGAGGAGAGGCTTGAGATAATCAAAGCCTGCCGCTATGTGGACGATGCCCTGATTGTGGACCGCAGCTGGGGGCCTCATGCCTATGACGAGACTGCAGTAAACGATTTTATGGATAAATACAAGATAGATGCTGCATTTGTAGCTGCCGATGACCTGGAATATGTAAAATACTGGTTCGGACATCTATACGAGCAGCACAGGATTGTAGTAGTGCCCAGGACCCAGGGTATCTCCACCACTCAGGTTATAAAGATTGTAAACGGAGATGTTGTCAATCCGTAAGTGATGAACATAATTTATCTTCTCATAATAAAGCCCATAGAGACAGTTCTGGGCTTCTTGTTCCGCACCTATGTGCATCTTACCGGGAGCTACGGCCTCTCCATCATTCTTCTCTCTTTAAGCGTGACTATAATCATGTTCCCCCTTTTCTACATCGCAGAGGTGTGGAAGAGGAAGGAGCAGGAGGTGGAGAAGCGGATGAAGAAACGCCTCTCCTACATAAAGAGGTACTACACCGGGCAGAAGCGGTACTGCATGATAAAGGCCACCCACCGGCTGGAGGGCTACACTGCCGCCAGCTCCTTCCGCACCTCCTTCGGCCTCCTTATACAGATACCATTCTTCTTCGCAGCCTATCACCTCCTCAGCCATTATGAGCCCTACAGGGGAGTGAGCTGGCTGTTCATAAAGGACTTCGCTGTGCCGGACGGCCTCCTGTGGGGTCTGAACCTGCTCCCTATAGCCATGACTGTGATAAACATAGTCTCCTCCAGCATCTACATGAGGGGGAGCAGGGCAAAGGACATAGTTGAGCTGTATGTGATGGCGGGGGTGTTCCTGCTGCTCCTGTATGCCAGCCCTGCGGCGCTGGTGCTCTACTGGACCATGAACAATGTGTTCTCGGTGGGCAAGAGCCTTATATTCCTCAGGCTTTTCCCCCACGAGAAGTATGTGCCTGATCCGGAGGACAAGACATTCAAGGATTATGTCCAGGGCTTCATGGATACGGTAAAGCCTTGTCTGAGCCCAAGTTTCTATATTTTTGCTGTTGTTGCTGCCATTTTCACATTCCAGTGCTGGCAGATTATTTTTAATAAGGAAACCTTTGAGAAGCTGTTCTTGGTGACATCGGCTGTTGCCTTTGTCTCTGTGGTGGCTGCTTTTATAGTGTGGTTTAGACGGCTCCGGCTGTCACGGCAACAGGGGCAGGGCTGTTCTTGGACCTTTGTACTCCAGCTGCTTTTCTTCGGCGCCTGTTATCTGGGCTTTGCCGCCTTCGGCTTCTATGGCAAGATGACCCATGCAGAAGGAGGACTCCTACGTAAGCTGGTGCTTGTCTCCACCATATTCGCTGACATCCTGCTCTATATTTCGGCCTGCTATATGGCAAAGGGCCGCGCCGGATGCCAGATTCAGCGGGCATCTGTGGCCAAACCTGCCGCCCTGCTGGCTTTGTACCGCTGGGCAGCTGCTTTCCTGGTCCTTTTTGTAACCATTATCTCGCCAGTTCTTGTGTTCCTGTCATCTCCGGCCGAGACCGGGATTTCCCTTGGATACCTGCTTCTCTCAAACCTGCCGGTGGCAGCTGTGCTTCTGCTTGCGGCCTTTGTCCTCTGGAAGCTGGTGCAGAACAGGCAGAGCCTTGTGCTGGTCTCTGTGGCTGCTGTCCTTGTCCTGGTACTGTATCAGTACATTCTGCCCAACAACTTCGGCGAGCTGGATAAGACAATCTTGGGAAACGCAGACCAGCTTAAGAAGATCCCTGCCTTTTTTTACTGCCTGGATGTGGTTATCCTGTGCGCCTCCGGCATTGCCGCCGGTGTGATTGTGCGCAGGTATCCGGCCCAGTGCAGGAGCTGTATTGCTGTGATTCTGATCTGCCTCTGCGGTTTTGCCGGGGTAAAGAGCATAAAGTATGCATTCACTGATAAGCCGGTGGCAGCTGTGGCTGGTGACAGTGTCCGGCTGCCTGCCGGCAACGACCTGATAAATGGCTATTCCAAGACAGGAAAGAATGTGATTCTTATAGTCGCCGATATGTTCTCCGGTGGTTATATGGAGCGCATTTTCCAGGAATGCCCCGAGTACCGGGAAAAGCTTTCTGGCTTCACCTGGCACCGGAATATGCTGGCTGCAGCCACCGAGACTGCCACCTCCATGCCTTCCATCTTTGCGGGAGAGGAGTACCTGCCCCTGGTTATGAACTCTATGCCAGGCAGCGGCGACGAGAAGGTGAACAATGCTGCCTCCACCTTGTTCCGGCAGGCTGAGAAGCAGGGCTATAAGGTGGCTGTTGTAAACGGCAGCGCTGCCTATCTGGAGGGTGCAACCCTGGAGGGGACCGCCAACTCCGAGCTGGAGCCATATGAGCACTATTGGGAGAAGGTGCGGGACATCAGGTCCGATTCCGAGAGAAAGGTGAACCAGCCCCATCTTTTCACTATGCTTACCATCTTCCAGGGGGCTCCATACTTCCTTAAGCCTGTCATCTACAACGACGGCGGCTGGCTTATTTTCTCCCGGGTTGCCCTCTTCTGGTATGTCCGCTCCCACGTCTTTAACGAGTATTCCTTCCTGGATCTGCTTCCTGAGATCTCAAACAGCGATGCCCAGGGAAACACATTCAAATATTTCCATTCCTGCTTCACCCATATCCCTTATGGAGTGGGGGAGGAAGGAACTCTGGTGGACTTCAACAGCCAGTACCCGGACGAGGTTCATAAAAGCTTTATCTTCGGGGAGAGCGCCTATTACAGCGCCAAGAAGTTCATCGCCCTTATAGTGGCTTACACTGACTGGCTCAAGGCCAATGGCCTTTACGACAACACAACTATAATCCTGGTTTCTGACCATGGAAACGATTATTCGGACAACAACCCCCTGGCTCCAGAGGGGATAGAATCGGCACTTCCCAGGGATACCTTCAACCGGCTCAATTCCCTGTTCATGGTAAAACCGGCCGGGGCATCCGGCTCTGTAAAGGTGGACGACACCTTTGCCAGCAATGGCGATATCAATGCCGCACTGCAGAAGGCATTGGGATTGCAGCCCTCCTATGCCGGCAGTAATGTGCATGTGGGGGTAAGCCCACGGGCCGACTTTGTAAGTTCCCGTTCCAACTTCCGCACCGATGGAGTTGCCAAGTATACAATTTATAAGGTCACCGATTCGATAACTGACCCGAAAAACTGGCAGGTGACTAAATGATGCCTCTTTTATATCTTGACCCTGGTACAGGAAGCCTCCTGCTTTATGCAATAGTCGGTATCACCACCACTGTGCTCTTTGCCCTCAGGGGGTTCTGGTATTCCCTTAGGAGCAAGGTCTTCATGGGGAAGAAAGGGGCAGTGAAGGAGATGCCCGACCTGGTGTTCCAGTCCGAGGGAGGCAAGTACTGGCAGGTGTTCCAGCCTGTGCTGAAGGCTCTGGATAAGTATGACATCAAATATGGGTTTGTCACCTCCGACAGGAACGATCCGGTGTTTACTTCCGGTCTTAAGAATGTGGTGGCTGTCCGCCCCGGCAAGGAGCTGATGACCCTTTCCTATATGAATAGAATAAAGGCCAAGGTCGTGGTCTCCACCACACCGCAGCTTGATGTCTATATGCTGAAGCGGTCAAAGCATGCGGGCAAATATGTACATCTGTTCCATGCCCCTGCCGACATAGGCATGTACGAGATGTATGCCTTTGACAACTACGACACTCTGCTGTGCACAGGCCCTTATCAGAAGGATGCCATCCGCAGCATAGAGAAGAACCGGCACGAGAAGGCCAAGGAGCTTCTGGACACCGGCTGCACCTACTATGATTATATGCTGGAGGAGCTTAAGAAGCTGCCCCAGAAGCCAGATGAGGGCCTTACGGTGCTGTATGCACCGGCCTGGGGCGAGCGGAGCTCAGTAGTCAAATATGGCACTGCTGTCATCGACAGGCTGGCTGAGGCTGGCATCCGGGTCATCTTCCGGCCCCATCCCCAGATGTATGTATCCGACAAGGAGACAATCGCCGCAGTGGAGGCTAAGATAAAAGGCAACAGCCTCATAGAGCTGGACCGGAACCGCACCGCCGCCGCCAGCATGGCCAGGAGCCATGCTATGGTCACCGATATATCCGGCGTCATCTTCGACTACGCATTTCTCTTCGAGAAACCTATATTCCTGGTGAACGCCGAATATAACCTCGGTGGCTACGATGTCATCGACATCGACGGCGGACGGGTGTGGGACCTGGATAAGAGCAGGGAGATAACCCGCATCATCAAACCGGAGGAAATTCAGAGTCTGGCATCTATAGTCAGATCTGAGATCGGCAATGCAGATGCCTACCGGGACAGGATACGGAAGATCAAAGACGAGGAGATATATAACTTCGGCCATGCAGGGGAAATTGCTGCAACCCAGTTGGTGGAGATGCTCAAGAAATGATTTCTAAGTCAAAGTCAAAATATATTGCTTTCACATTCCTGTTCCTGGTTTTTGCATTCCTTGTATATTGCAGCTATATTTTCACCGGAACAACATTCATAAAGGGCGGCGACGGCTTTAAGCAGCATATTGTTGCCTTGACCTATTATGGCGGGTATCTGCGGACATTGCTGTCAGGAGCCTTGCCTCAGTGGGATTTCAACATAGGAGAGGGGGCCGATATACTCCAGACGCTGAACTACTATGTCATCGGCGATCCATTTACCTTGCTCTCGGTGTTCTTCCCTGCGAAGTATATGTATATCTGTTATGCACTTATCTCTCTTTTAAAGCTATACTGTGCTGGATGTGCCTTTATTTTCCTGTGCGATTATTTCAAGGTTAAATCAAAGACTGGAATTCTGGTTGCGGTCCTCTCTTATATTTTTTCCGCATGGGCTTTCATTCACAGCACACGCCATCTTTATTTCATCAACCCTATGATTTATATGCCTTTGATTGTTGTTGGAATCAACAGACTCCTTGACCAGCATAAACCGGTGCTGTTCACCATTGCAGTCGCTATTGTAGGGATAAGCAATTTCTATTTTTTCTATATGATTGTGCTGCTCACCGCTGTCTATGTGCTGGCGTTGCTGATATACCGATACAGGACCGATTTTAAAGTTATTTTTAAGAAGATTCTTTATCTTTTCTGCTATGCGGCAGTGGGCACTCTGATGGCCTCTGTCATATTCATCCCTGTGGTGCACTTCTTCTTTATAGATTCCCGGGCAGGAAGCTTTGATTTCCATATCTTCTATGCCCCTGAAGTATATCTGAAGATGCCGCTCATGTTCTTTGTCCCGGAAAGCAGCGGATATGCAATGTGGCTGAGCCTGTCGGCAGTGACTTCCATGGGGCTGGTCTCTCTTTTTATCCAAAAGGAGAACAAATTTTTAAAAATTCTTGTGATTATCTCTGCTGTTTTCTTCTTCTTCCCGATCTTCGGGCAGATTTTTAATGGAATTTCATATCAATCACAGCGCTGGTGCTGGGCTTTTGTCCTCTTAAGCTGCTACATAATGGCCACTCAGTGGGAAAATATCTGTGAGATGAAAAGTAAAATATGGTTCTGGGCAGCTTGCCTGGTACTCGGTTATTTTGTCTTTTTCCATCTGATCTACCCGAAGGAGCTGCACAGAGGTATCTCTTTTGTCAATGCATCAAGCTTCTTTGTGATCTGGTTTATCTTCTGGAGAACAAAGAACAGTAGGATCCGGAATATCACCATTGTCTCCATGGCTCTCCTGGCCATAGTGGTAAATGCAAATTATGAATATTACATCAGCGGATGGCTCAGAACCTGCATAAAGCCAGAACGGCTTAAGATTTTATCTGTGAACGAGGCCACAGCTATAAAAAGCCTTGGAGATACTGATTTCTACCGTTTTTCCGGGGACAGGCTCACCTATAACATAAACCTGCTGTCAGGGCTTTCTTCACCGCAGTATTACTGGTCCCTGACCAATAGGAACATTTCGGAATACCGTATATCTTTGGGCCGGGATAACAACCTTAGTTATCACTTATACTGTGATTATGACAGCCGGGCTATGATGGAATCTCTTGCTTGTATCAGGTATTATTACACAAAAAATAAGGACCGGATTCCCTATGGCTTTGAATCCACATCTCTTCCCAATATCTACAAAAGCCGCTATTCTCTTCCATTTGGATACAGTTATGACTCATATATCCCAAGGGATGAATTTGAGAAATATCCAGAAATAGAGAAACAGCAGATTCTTATGCAGAGTGCAGCCCTGGATGGACTGGTATCGCAAGGTCAGAACAAGGAATTCTTGTTCAATGATAAAAAAATAGAGTACAAGATTGAGCCCTCTGCAGATATAATTGTTGATAATGGCAAGATTACTGTCAATAAGGAGAAGGCTTCCCTAAAGCTCGTTTTCCAGGGGCTTAAAGATGCCGAAACTTATCTCTGCTTCAACAATCTCAGATTCTCTGGAAAAAGCAAATATTGGTTCTACAGATACAGTTATTACCGTGCTCCATTCTATATAGGTCAGAATGGCAGGCAGCGGGAGATTGAGTTCTGTCTTCCCCGGGAAGAATATTATGTGGATATCCACGATTTTATATTCAATCTGGGATATTCAAAGGAACCCAAGAAAGAAGTCACGCTGACCTTTGAGAGAAGAGGAACTTATACTTTTGATGATATGACTGTAGTATGCCAGCCTTTTGATGCATTTGCGGCGCAGATAGAGAGCCTGAGGCGTGATGCTTGGACAGATGTCCATTTTGATATCAACCGGGTGTCTGGAACAGTTGATTTTTCTGCTGACAAGCTGCTTATGATATCAATTCCCTATTCAAAAGGGTGGTCTGCCTTTGTGGATGGTAAGAAAACACCTGTTCTGCAGGGAAATATAATGAACTTAGCCCTGCCGATAGAAAAGGGCCGGCATGATATTGAACTGGTGTATGCGACCCCGTTGCTTAAAACCAGTTTCTGCATATCTGTTGCGACAATTCTTTTATTTATCGCTTTTATGCTGATAAGAAGGCGTTCAGAAGGGAGAAAACAAGGGTGATATCCATAGGTAAGGCCTCTGTCATAAACGGGGCTGCCAAGTATTCCACAGTCATACTGAACATTCTCTTCACTGCGGTGCTGGCCCGCATCCTCTCTCCGGCCGATTACGGCATAGTGGCCATAACAGCGGTATTCACCGTATTCTTCGGCCTCTTTGCCGATGTAGGGTTGGGTGCAGGCGTTATCCAGAACCAGAACCTGAACCAGAAGAACATAGACGAGATCTTCTCCTTCAATACATTCCTGGCTGTAGTGCTGGCTTTGCTTTTCTGCCTGGTATCAGGGCCTATTGCCTCCTTCTACGGCATACCGGCGCTGAGGCCTATCTGCTGTCTCCTCTCAATAGCCCTGTTCTTCAACACTATGAACAGCATACCCAATGCGGTGCTCATGAAGCAGCAGAAGTTCCTGCTGGTGGGGCTCCGCACCATCCTGGTCTGCTTCTTCACCGGCGTAATAACTATAATTCTGGCCTTCTGCGGCCTTAAGTACTATGCTCTGGTGCTCCAGGCCATAATCTCTGCCTTCCTTATGTTTGTGTGGAACATGGTCTCAACCCATCTCCACTTCACCTTCAGGATCCACAGGGAGAGCTTCGCCGGAATAAAGAGCTACTCCTTCTGGCAGTTCCTGGACAAGTTTGTGAACTATTTCTCCAGGAACACCGACCACTTCCTTATAGGAAAGTTCCTTGGCCAGGTGCCTCTGGGCTACTACGACAAATCCTACAAGCTCATGCTCTATCCGGTGCAGAACTTCACCCATGTGATCTCTCCGGTGCTTCATCCTATCCTGGCTGTCCATCAGAGCGACCGGGAATATATCTACCGGAAATACCTGAAGATCATGAAGGTGCTGTCCCTTTTCGGCATCTATATCACAGTGCTCTGTTTCTTCTGCAGCCGTGAGGCGATCCTGATTGTCTTTGGAAAGAACTGGACCGAGTCGGTATCCTGTTTCCGCATATTGAGCCTTGCAATCTGGGCCCAGATGACCACAGCCTCCACCGGTGCCATCTTCCAGAGCATAGGGGAGACCCGGAAGATGTTTGTGGCCACCTTCCTTGCATCCTTGGTCATGGTTATCCTGACCTTGGCAGGTCTTGGGTTCGGAAGCCTGGATGGACTTTCCTATATGGTGGCTGTCGCCTTCAACATAAGCTTTATCCTCAACTACTATGTACTTATGCGCTATGGATTCAACAAGCCTTTCCTTGAGCTTATGAAGTATCTGCTGCCCGACCTTGCCATCTGCTGCGGTATCTTCATAGTCATGGCATTCCTCCCTATACATATCGGGAACCTTTTCCTTAGTGCAGTGGTGAAAGGTGCTGTCATGACATTCCTATTTATCCTGGGAATGTGGGCTACAGGGCAGAAATCGCTGCTCCGCTACGCCTACCGCAAGGTGATTGGCCGTGCTGTCTGCAAATACAAGGCTAAGAAATTCCGTAACCTGGTGATAAAGGAGCCGTTGAAATGCAGCTCGGAGGAGAAGGGGCGCATCATTGTATCCCTCACCAGCTTCCCGGCCCGGTTCAGCACCCTGGATATCTGCATAAAGAGCTTGTTTGCCCAGAGCGTCAAGCCTGACAAGATTCTCCTTTACCTGGGGAAAGAGTGTGATGATGCAGTGCTGCCGGAGCGGCTTCTGGCCCTGCAGCAGTATGGCCTTGAGATCAAGAGGGGCTATGCTGATGTGAGACCTCATAAGAAGTACCTCTTCGCGATGCAGGAATACCCTGAGGATATCATAATAACAGTGGACGACGACCTGATGTATGACAGGAACATGATAGAAAGCCTTCTGGATTCCTATAAGAGAAACCCCAAGGCAGTATCGGCCCGCCGCGTCCACCGGATAACCAGCTCAGGTGGCGACCTTGAGCCCTACGACAAATTTGACAAGTGCTGGACCAGGCTTACAGAGCCTTCCCATATCCTTCTCTCCACCAACGGCGCCGGCACCCTGTTTCCTCCCGGCTCCCTGCCAGAGGAGGCCTTTGACATTGATGCAATCAAGAAACTGTGCCTTGATGCAGACGATATCTGGATTAAGTTCATGCTTATAAAGAAGGGGATCCCTGTGGTGTGGGTGAAGTCCAGCCACAGCATGCCCGACGAGATTCCAGGCTCCCAGAAAGTGGCCCTCTACTATGCCAACACAAACAAGGAGGACAGCAACAACGACCGGTGTATCCGCAATATGGAAGAGCATTTCGGCATACATCTGGCCGATTACAGCTGGCGGCGATGAGAAAAATGCTGCGCTTCTTCAAAAAGGCCCTGCTGGATATGATTTATCGGGTCAATTATAAGGTCATGACCCGAAAGCCAGATGGCGGACTGGATGATCTCCCATTGGAGAAGTTCTTCCACCTCCATATCCCCACCTATGACGGCTCTGGGCAGGGGGTGCATCCCTCCCTGCTGGTGCAGGATGGCGGTTCGCCACGGTTTGTCCTCTCCTTTACCCCATATACTGACACCGATGACAGGGTGGAGAACCCTTCTGTGGTGATTTCTGACGATGGTATTCACTTCCGGGAGGAGAGGCCAGGAATCAATCCCCTGGTACCTGCTCCGGAGAAGGACCATAACGATGATCCCGACCTGTTCTGCAGCAACGGGAAGTATTGCATACTGTACCTTGAGACCATGCGTCCCGAGAAGCAGTCCCTTGTGCTGCTGGAGAGCTTAGACCGCATCCATTGGGAGAAGAGGATTCTCCATCGGGAGAACCTGGCCGGCGGCTCAGGCTGTTTCATGCTTTCTCCAAAGTATATAGAGAAGGATGGCCTCTCCTGGCTGTTCTATGTGAACCGGGATGCTGTGGGTGGCTACCGGATTGAGTATGTGACAGGAAAGGATTTATATTCCCTGGACTTTACCCACCGGAATGCAGTGACTGTATCCGGGCTCAAGGCGCTGCCCTGGCATCTGGATATTATTCAGAGTGAGGGTAAGTACATGATGCTCCTTACCACCGCATCGGGGCCGGAGAAGAATGCCCGGTATACATTGTGCCTTGCCCGGAGCAGCAACCTGACAGATTGGGTGCTGGAAAGAGGGTTCGCCCTGTCTGACTGCTACCGTTCATCAGGCTTTGAGAAGAATGGAGTGCTCTATCTTTATCTCTCCAAGATTTTCCTCCCGGCCTGGAATAGGAAAAGGTGGAATATACTACTGTATAAAATAAAAAAATAAGGTATATTTTCAGTATGAAAGTGCTTGTCACCGGCGCTGCCGGATTTATAGGATATCATCTCTGCAGAAGGCTCTATGAGAGTGGCCATGATATTGTGGGCATCGACTCTATGAACGCCTACTATGATGTGGCCCTCAAGGAGATGCGTCTTGCATCCCTGAAGGAGCTGGGAAGCCGGTTCCGGTTCCATAAGCTGGATATCTGCGACAGGGGAGCCCTGTTTGCCCTTATAAAGGAGGGGCAGTTCGATGCAGTGTGCAGCCTGGCGGCTCAGGCTGGAGTCCGGTACTCCATCCAGAATCCCTACACCTATGTGGAGAACAATGTGGCAGGCTTCCTGAATATCCTGGAAGGATGTGTGCAGAACCAGGTTCCATATCTGGTATATGCCTCAAGCTCCAGCGTCTACGGCAGGTCAGGTAAACAGCCTTTTGCCGAATCTGACCAGGTGGATACTCCGGTAAGTCTTTACGCTGCAACCAAAAAGGCAGATGAGCTTATGGCCCACGTCTATTCCCAGATGTACGGCCTTCCCACAGTTGGGCTCCGGTTCTTCACCGTATATGGCCCCTATGGCCGTCCCGACATGGCCTACTTCAAGTTTGCAGACAGGATAGAGCGGGGTCAGGAGATAGAGGTCTACAACAACGGCCAGATGAAGCGGGACTTCACCTATATTGATGATGTGACTGCCGGAATCGAGAAGGTGCTGACTGCACCCTATGCTGATAAGCCAAAATACCGCATTTATAATATTGGGCGGGGAAAGCCCGAGAATCTTATGGACTTTATCCACCTGATAGAGAAGGGGCTGGACAAGAAGGCCTCCCTTAAGCTTATGCCTCTCCAGAAGGGGGATGTGCTTGAGACCTTCGCCGACATCTCTGCCCTTAAGAGGGATTTCGGATACGAGCCTGAAACCGACCTTGAGGAGGGAATGGCAAAGTTCCTGGCCTGGTTCAAGGCTTATATGACAGGTGGTGACAATTGACAAAGAGAACAGCAGTCAAAGTGTTGCTTCTGATTGCCGCGATACTTGTGTTCCGCAGTGTTATATTCCCTGCCATATCCTGGAAGGCAGATGAGTTCTTCTATCTGACCGGAGCCCGGGAAATCAATGCAGGCCGTGTTCTCTACACCGATTTTGCAGATGTTAAGCCGGTAGGCATTTTCTATATTTATGCTTTGGCAGACAGGCTTGCAGGGCATGACTTGCAGATGGATTTCCTTGTCCTCCGTATATTCTCTGTTGCTGCTGTTCTTTTGATATCACTTATGTTGTGGTGCCTTGGAAAAATGCTTTATAATGAGAGGGCCGGTTATTTTGCTGCACTCCTTTTCGCAGTCTATTCCACCTGTGTCCGGGGCAGCGAGGTTCTGGCCGCCAATACAGAGCTTTTCTCCGTTCTTTTCATGACAGCCAGCATCTGCTTCTTTTGCAGGGGCAGGTTCCGTTTCGGCTACAGAGACCTGATTCCTGCCGCCCTCTTCCTGTCGCTCTCTTTCCTGGTCAATTCCAGATGCGGTATTGTGGTGCTGGCCTATGTGGTTTGCCTCTTCCTCTTCTCCGAGAACAAGATGTGTGCATTCCTTAAGACACTGGCCTCGGCCGTCGCATTCCTTCTGCCTATTGGGCTTATAGTCCTGTATTATTGGCAGATTGGACATCTGGACGACTACTTGAACTGGCAGTTTGTCTTCACCAAGTATTATGCAGGAGCTTATAGCTTTTTCATGCGGATATTCCGGGGAATCCTGGTTTACCGGTTCTTTGCTGGGCTTCTTCCTCTGCTGTTTTTTGCGGGATACTTGTTCTTGGGAGCTTCCAGCTCAAAAGAGGGGGGCCGCTTCAATCATGCAGGCCTGTTCCTCCTTATCCTTTTGGCAGCCCTGTGGTTGTCTGCTTTCTCTGGAGGCAAACATGTGGAGCGCTACTACTTCCAGATGTTCATCCCCTTGGTCATGCTGGCTGGGGCTGGGCTTGATGCGTTCCTGGCGGCTCATGACAGTGTTGCGGCAAAGTGGCTTCTGGCCTTCATGCTTCTTTCGTCTCCCGTGATTTACCTGCATATGAATCTGCTCTCTATATGGCTGGACAAGAAGCCTATGACCTACCAGGCCTTTATGGATGAGCGGCAGCCGGCTGTGGACTATATTCAGAAGAATTCATCGCCAGAGGATGCTATTCTTATATGGCCTTTCGGAGATATCTTCTACTGTGCATCAGATCGGAAGCTGGCAACTCCTATTTATGACCCGTCGGGTCATCTCTTGGGTGGAAAATATCTGAACACCAAGGAGCGGGTTGATCAGTTCTATGGCATGTTCTTTGATAAACTGGAAAAATCCCGTCCTGTTGTGATTGTGGACAGCACCCCCTTCTTCGGCACCGAGGGGAGCGATATAAACGAGTACATGATTCCGTATCTTGAGGAGCTGAGGGATTATGTGCGGACCAACTATGACAAGGTTGACATAGACAGCAAATATAATGTTTACAAGAGAAAGAATGGAAAATAAGCCTGAAGTTTCAGTAGTCATAACCACCTACAAGCGTCCCGGGAAGCTGGGGCGGGCCATAAAGAGTGTCCTTGACCAGTCCCTTGAGGATTGGGAGCTTATAATTGTGGATGACAACAATGAAGACAGCCCCTTCCGGGCCGAGACCGAAGCTTTTATGGCCACCTACCTTGGGGACAGCCGCATCCGTTACATAAAGCACGAGAAGAACTCCGGAGCTCCTGCTGCCCGGAATACCGGTATAAAGGCGGCGGTGGGAACCTATATTGCCCTGCTGGATGATGATGACGAGTTTGAGTCCACCAAGCTTGAGAAGCAGCTGGCCCTGTTCAAGAGCTCTGATCTTAAGAACCTGGGGGTGGTCTACTGCAAGAACCGCTATCTGGACGAAACCGGCTCTGTGATCCGCTACAGCGTGGCCAAGGTGCGGGGGGATGTTTTCAAGTACCAGATGGTGCGGAATGTGGGAATAACCTCCACCCTGATGATAAAGAAGGCTGTGATTGAGCATGCAGGATATTTCCACAACATAGTGTGTGCTCAGGAGTACGAGCTTCTGCTCCGTATCTTTGCCCTGGGCTATACTGCCGACTTTGTGGATGAGTTCCTCTCCAATGTCTATATCCATGACGGAGAGCGGATAACTACCGGGGAAAAGGTAATCCAGGGGCGGCTCCATATTTTCCAGGAGAAGCAGGAGTACTTCCACCTGCTGACCCCCAGGGAGCAGAAGACTGTGGAGCATCTCCATTACCTGGCCATGTTCCGGGAATATATCCTTCTGAAGGACTATAAGCAGGCCCGTTCCTATTGGAAGAAGGCTGTGGCCACCAAGCCCCAGGATCCGCTGAATTATATCGAGGGGCTCTCCTTTGTGATTCCTGTGCCGGCTGTGAACAGCATAAAGACATGCCTGCACCGCATAAAGAACGGGGTAGGGAAATGAAGCATATAATTCTTGACGCCCTGGCAGTGGAGAACAGCAAGACCGGTGTGGGGCAGTATGTGCAGGAGCTTCTGGAGGAGCTTTTGGAGAAGGCCCCCAAGGATATGTTCTTCTCTGTGATGCTGCACCCTTCCCTGGAGATGAAGCACCCTTTGGTCAAGTTCGTGAGCCGGCGGAAGAATGCTGAGATCATGTGGTTCGACATACCGGCCATAGGTCTTAAGCGGGATATCAAGTTCTTCCTTAAGCGGCGGAGGCTGAAGTGCGACCTGTTCCATTGCCTCTACTCAAATCATCCCCTCTTCCTGAAAGGGGTGCAGATGGTGACAATCCACGATCTTAAGTATGTGCTCCACCCCGAGTTCATGGGGTCAAAAGGAAAACTTAAGTCTATATACCTCAAGAATTTGATGCGCCATGCCGCAAAGCATTGCGATAAGCTTATAACTGTGTCTGAGTCCACCATGAACGACCTTCTCAAGGTGTTCCCCCATATGCCGGGGCTGCAGGAGAGGACAAAGGTTGTCTACGAGGCAGCTACTGTCAGCATGAAGACTAACAGGGAAATGATTAAGAAGTTTGAGCTGGAGAGGCCCTACTTCCTTTATCTGGGAGAGCTCCGTCCCCACAAGAACGTGGGCCGGGTCATCCAGGCCTTCATGCAGTTCAAGGCCCAGGCCTCCCCTGATGCCGATATCCGCCTTATTGTGGCAGGAAAGCCCCACAAGAGCTTTGTGATGCCTGCCGATGCCCACCGTGAAGATATAATATTCACAGGATATGTTAAGGATGATGATGCCTACACCCTCTATTCAAATGCCTTGGCCTACTGCTTGCCATCGCTGTATGAAGGCTTCGGCCTGCCTATCCTGGAGGCTATGAAGTGCGGATGTCCGGTGATCACATCAGATTTCTCATCCACTGCCGAGGTGGCCGGAGATGCAGGTGTTCTGGTAGATCCCCTTTCGGTGGATGCCATTGCCGGAGCCATGAGCCAGATTTATACTGACGGAGCTTTCCGCCAGGAGCTGGTGGCAAAGGGCTATGAGCGGGAGAAGGAGTTCTCCTGGGCTAATGCTGCAGAGGAGACTCTGGGGATATATAAGGAGATATTGGATAAATGAGGCGGGTGGTAATAACATCCAATACAGCCTGGACTATATTCAACCACAGGGCCGGCCTTATAAAGACCTTGCAGGAGGCCGGGTACGAAGTGCATACAGTGGCCCCCGAGTCCAACTTCACCGATATAAAGAACCCGGGTACAGTGTTCCACCCGGTGAGGAATCTGGAGAGGAAGGGGAAGAACCCCTTTGCCGACCTGTTCCTTATCCGAGAGTACTATAAGATTTACAAATCGATTCAGCCAGAGATGGTCTTCGGCTACACTATAAAGGCCAACATCTACAGCGCCATAGCCTGCCGGCTGGCCGGGATTCCCATGACCTGCACTGTGAACGGGCTGGGCACTGCCTTCGACAACCCGGCCGGCTTCACCTACAGGATAGTGAAGCAGCTCTACCGGTTTGCCTTCCGCAGGGTGCGGGCAGTGGTGTTCCAGAACAAGGACGACCGGGCTTTCTTCGAGGAGCAGAAAATTATCGGGTCAAATTTAAAAGGTCAAATTGTAAGGTCTGTTAACGGGTCAGGTGTTGACCTTTTAAAGTTTACCTGTGCACCACTGCCGGAGAAGCCGGCCTTCATGCTCATATCCCGTATGCTCAAGAACAAGGGAATAGGGGAGTTTGTCCAGGCCAGCCGGCGTATAAAGTCGGCCCACCCCGAGGCTGAGTTCATCCTGCTGGGGCCGGCCGACAGCGACAACCCCATGGGGGTCCCCCTGTCCGAGCTGGAGGCTCTGGACAGTGCAGCCGGGGCATATTATGCGGGTGCTGCAAAGGATGTGCGCCCCTGGCTTGAGAAATGCTCCTGCATGGTGCTTCCCTCCTACTACAGGGAGGGGGTGCCCAAGATTCTTATAGAGGCTCTGGCCATGGGGCGCCCTGTCATAACTACAGACACCCCCGGCTGCCGCGAGACTGTGATTCCCGGCGCCAACGGCTGGTTTGTGGAGCCCCGCTCCGCCGGCTCCCTGCAGGGGGCTATGGAGGCGTTCCTGGCGTTGGGTCGGGATGAGCAGGCTTCGATGGGGGTAAGGAGCCGTCAGCTGGCAGAAGAGAAGTTTGATGAGAAGAAGGTGATTGCCACCTACATGGAGATATTGCAGCATGTCAATGATTAAAAAAGTGTTCTCCTTTATTGTATGGGGACTTGCCACTACAGCCTTAAATGTGGGCTTCTTCCTTCTGTTCCGTCATATGGGCGTCCCCCTTACGCCGGCGGTAATCCTGGCCTGGTTCCTTTCTGTCTCTTTCTCCTACTTTGCCAACAAGAAGATGGTGTTCCAGGACAGCTCCTCGGGCTTCAGGGCAATTCTGAAAAGCATGCTTCTTTTCTATGGCTCCCGGGCTTTCTCGGGGCTCATGGATGTAGTCCTCATGAATCTGTTTGTGAAGGTGTTCGGCTGGGACGAGCTGATTTCCAAGCTTATAAACGAGGTGCTGGTGAGCACCTTCAACTTCTTTTTCTGTTTTCTGGTTGTATTCCGGAAAAAATCTGATGAGAGATAATTCTGCCGGAGGAGTTTTTTATGGATAAAATTTCCTTAGTAGTTCCCTGCTTCAACGAGCAGGATAATATTGTTCCTTTCTATGACACAATCCTTAAAGTATTTGATGATATTCCCGCAGCCTTTGAACTTATGTTTGTGGACGACGGCTCATCAGATGAGACTTTTAAGCGAATACAGGAACTTCATGAAAAAGATGACCGGGTAAAGTGCATCTCCTTCTCCCGGAACTTTGGAAAGGAGGCAGCTCTTTTCGCTGGTATCCGCAATGTCATCGGGGACTGCACCGTGGTGCTTGATGCCGATCTTCAGCACCCGCCGGTACTGATAAAAGAGATGTATAAGCTCTGGAAGGAAGGCTATCAGGTGGTGGAGGGAATCAAGCGGGACAGGGGCAAGGAGAGCGTAATCCACGGACTGTTCACAAAACTCTTCTACCGCATGATAAGCAGTGCGGTCAAGATTGATATGGCCAACTCCAGCGACTATAAGCTCTTAGACCGGAAAGTCACAGAAGAGCTTGCAAAGCTTAAGGAGCGCAATACCTTCTTCCGGGCTCTCTCCTTTTGGGTAGGCTTTAAAAAGACATCAGTCTATTATGAGGTGGCAGACAGGGTTTCCGGACACTCCAAGTGGTCCACCCGGTCCCTTATGAAATATGCGGTTAAGAATGTGATCTGCTTCAGCTATCTGCCCCTTCATATAATCAGCATCGTAGGAATAATATTTGTCCTTATTGCTCTGGGGATCGGTATAGATGCTATTCTTTCCTACTTCAGGAACAATGCGGCCAGCGGTTTCCCCACCATCGTATTCCTTATGCTCATCGGTTTCGGCGGTTGCCTTATAAGCCTTGGAATAATCGGAGTCTACATTGCCCAGATTTACGACGAGGTTAAAAAGCGGCCTCAGTACATCATAGGGAGAAGAATTGGATAATACTTTTTTTGACTTTCATGCCGACGACTTTGCTGTCTCCCTCTCTGCCAGCCAGGATATAAGCAGGCTGGGAGAAAATAGGGCCATAGACAGCATAAGCATTATCCCCAATATGAGTGCCTTTGGCCCATCTGCCTCTCTTCTGAGATCCTTTCCGCCGGAAGTCAAGCGGAGCATCCATCTGAACTTTATGGAGGGGAGGAGCTGTCTGCCTAAGGAAAAGGTGTCCGAACTGGTGGATGACAGCGGATGCTTCAAGATCAGCTGGGGTTCCCTCCTTTTATCAGGCTTTAAAAGGTCAAAACGTGTGACCCTTAAAACCCAGCTTGCAGAGGAGATTGTGGCCCAGGTGGAAAAGTGCATAGCCGCTGGAGTGGTGGACTCTAAAGCCCTCCGCCTGGACAGCCATCAGCACACCCACATGATCCCTCTGGTCCAGGAGGCTCTGTTTGAGGCCATAGACCGGCTGGAGGAACAGGGAAGAAAGGTTGTCTTTATCCGGAACACTCAGGACCCGGTCTCCCTTTATTTTAAATCTTTTAAGACATTGAAAGGTTTTTCCTTCCCGAATCTGCTTAAGTGCATTATACTGAATCATTTTTCCCGCAGCCTTAAAAAGAAGCTTGAATCCCGGGGCTTGCCTATAGGATACCTCTGCGGCGTTTTTTACAGCGGTCACATGGATGAACATAGGCTTTCTGTGGCACTTCCAGCCTTTGAACGTCTGGCAAGGGAAGAAAATTGCAGAGTTGAGGTGCTTTTCCATCCCGGAAGTGTGAAAAATGAAGAAATTGCTGTGGAGTTCAACAAATCAGGATTTGTGGATTTTCATCTTTCCAAAAACCGTCATATAGAGTTTAATGCTATCTGTAATCTGTCAGGAGTCAGAATATGAAAAAACTGTTAATTCTTTTATTTTTGATTATTCCCTGCTGTGTGTTCGCGCAGTTCACCATAAAGCCGGAGTTTGAGCTTTCAACCAACGACGAGAAGGCCAAGGACGATTTCTATAATCTCCGCGGCACCATGCGGTTCAAGTTCCAGGCCACAGACGACATAGAGCTTGTTTTCAAGCCCGAGCTGGACAAGTACGAGGTGGATATAGATGAGATCTCTGCCAAGTACACCTTCCTGGAGAACCACTCCATAAAGGGAGGAAAGTTCGAGAATATCCTTTCCCTGGACGATTATCTCGGTAACTATGAACGTATTTTTGCCCGGAAGAACATAGTGACCCGGGAGGTGAAGGACCAGGGCTATGTGAGCCATGCCATAGGCGGCAAGTATGAATACAAGGACAAGAGCAAGGACGGCTTCGGCGGCTTTGCCCATGTTGTATACATCCCATCCCAGTTCGAGCCTCAGCTGAATGTGGGCTTCTACTGGCAGGATCAGCGGGAGGAGCTTCTTATCGGCGGCTTCGCCTCCTACTATCCTTTCATAAACCATGAGAACTGGGGATCTGAGCACTGCAAATCCCACCGGGACAACTTTATAGGCGATCTGGTCTACTCCGATTACCGCAACAAGATTGTCTACGGCATAGAGTTGACCATGGGCTCCAACCTCGTCAACCCTGTAGGGCATATCAACTACGACCCGGACACCGAATATCCTGCCTTTGCCGGAGCTGACCTCCACTGTGGTATCAAGGTGAACATGACAGATTTCATAGAATGGCTCCCCGCACTCCGCGGCACCATGCTGATTCCAGAGATATCGGAGGCAAAGTGCAACGAGTTCGAGGTGATCTGGGGAAACCAGTTCTCTTATAAGGAGCATGTCAAGCTCCACCTGGATACAGGAATCGGCATAAAGACAAAGTATGACACCTATGGCGATGATGATCTTAAGACCAAGATGGACTGGAGGTGGGCAGTCTCCCTTGTCATCAAAGGCTAAGCTGATTCTGGCTCTTCTTACAGTCTTGCTCCTCACATCCTGTGGCGAATTCGGGGGATTCTCCGATTTCAAGAAAGCAGATACCGGCAGTATAACCAAGGTGGAGGCCTACTTCACCGAGGAGAACCTGGCCAAGTTCTACGACAGCGTCTCCCAGCCCGAGGAGGACTACGCCCAGTGCACTGTGACCATGAGCAAGCATACCTATCCGGGGGAGATGAAGGTCCGGGGATACACCTCCCGGGGCGAGCCGAAGAAGAACTTTACCCTGCGGATAAAGGTGGGGGGCGAAAAAGTCAAGTATGCCCTGATGCACGAGGCAGACACCTGGTTCAAGAACCGTATTGTCATGTATGCCTATAATAACTATGTATACAAAGGGGCCTCCCTCACAGCTGCTCCAGAAACTGAGCCTGTGGCACTTTTTGTGAACGACAAGTATATCGGCTACTATGTCAAGGTGGATATGTATGAGGAGAAGCAGCTCAACAACTACAAAAAAGGTAGCATCTCCGAACTCTTCAAAATATTGATCAATGGTTTTGATGGCGACCCGCTGCATGAGCGGACCGAAAAGAAATTTCCAAAGGACGAGAACTTCTCAACAATGGATCTCCTTATCACTAATCTTAACAGTATGAACGACATGGATTGGAACGCATGGGTTGAGAAGTATATCGATGTAGATGATTTTATCCGCTATATGGTGGTTCACGATTTCTTCGGAGTCTCAGATACTGCTTCTCACAATTATTATATTTATAATTACGGTAAGCTGGTGTTCCTGCCATGGGACCACGAGATGGGAATGAAACTGGAATATGACTGTTTCTTCGGCGATAACAAACTGGTGAAACGCATACTTAAGGTGCCATCTGTCAGAACTGCCTATATCCAGGCCATGAAGGATTTTGTGGCCGACACTGACTTCCTGGGCACCCTGAAGGATAAGGTGACGGGGTGGTATGATGAGTCATACCTGGCTATAAAGAATGACCCAATTTTCTACTATTCTGTCGAGGATGCCCGTAAATGCCGGGACATGATTATCAATTTCATAGACAACAGAGGAACAAGCGCCGCTTATAAGCGACATTTCCAATAAAAGGAGAATGCAATGAAAAGACTTTTTGTCGTTATTACACTATTTATACTTATAGCAGGTCCCCTTTTCAGCAAGCCTAAGGACTATTTCTCCCTGGATGCAGAGGTGCAGTTCAAGCTGGACGATTCAGACATCACCGGTGATAAGTATTATGTGGAATATCAGGTGGAGGGAGAACTGGAGGCAAAGATCAGGTTCAATGACCGTCTTTATGCCACCTTGGCTATAGATATTGACCGGAAGGACGTGGATCCCGAGGAAGCCTCTGTCTTCTATTGGATTGATGAATTCCAGAGCATTAAGGGAGGTCTTTTCGACAGCAGCCTGACTTTGAATGATTTCCTTAAGAAGAAAAGTGAGCTCTTTTTCTATGACTCCCCGGGCGTCAAGTATATAAAGGATTCGGGCTTCACCAATATTGATACAGGTATTGAATATTCAAACAGACATATTCTTGGGGATAAAACACAGCTTGATGCTGCCTTCTTCTTCAATTCTGCCCATAACGAAAGCCAGTTCTTCCTTACTGGTTACTACAACTTCACCGAGGGACTGGACTTTATTGCCTTCACTGTCTCATACCTGCCATTTGTTGTGCATAATGTGGCTTTCGAAGGGTCTTCAGAGTACAAGTACAACAACTTTATATTTGACCTGAAATATTATAGAAATGTTGACCGAGTTGTATGGGCTGCTGAAGCTAATATAGGTACCAACCTGATTGACCCTGTGGGCTATCTTCATCTCCCAGGAGAGGATGACAGCTGGTTTGCATCAGCTGATCTGGCGGTGGGATATAACTTCAACCTTTCTAAATTTGTCTACACTCCGGCATTCAGATGTGGTGTGTTGTGTCCAGATCTGAAGTATATAGACGAGAACCGGCGGCTTGAGCTTATGCTGGGCAACTGGTTCCACGGCAAATATGTGTTTGTCCACCTGGACGGAGGTCTCCGGTTCGACACCTACAAGAGCGGCAATCTTAAAACAAAGGTGGAGCCTATCTGGGGAATAAACGTTTGCGTAAAGTCCTGAGGGTTTTTCCTTTCTGTCTGATTATTTTTTCTCTTGCCGCCTGCGGTGAGTTCACAACCAAAGATGATGATGTGGATACCGGGGATGTGAGCGAGGTGCATATCTACCTCTCCCAGGATAAGATGCAGCGGCTGTACAGTTCTGTTGCCACAGACTCTTATACCGCTTGTACATTGGATAAGGATAAATGGCATGGGGAGGCAGAAATAAAGGTACGTGGTCTTTCTTCCAGGCTTAAGCCTAAAAAATCTTTTGCCCTTAAAATCGACGGCAAGAAATATATGCTGGAACGGGGACAGGAAAACGGTGGTCTATATAACCGGATAGCCATGCGGGCATATCAGCTGGCCGGGGTCTCTGCCTGCAACACCGAGTCGGTGGTTCTGTTCCTTAATGATGAATATCTTGGCTGCTATAATTTCATAACATACTATGATCCAGATTTCATGGACGGTGAGTTGTATAAATGCTGGTTCAAAAATAAACTCGACATGGACAGGAATCATCCTTTAATTTCACAGACCGAGAAAAAGTTTCCAAAGGACGGGGATGTGTCAAACATGGAGCACCTGATATGTGCCTGCTCCTCTTTCTCGGATGCAGACTGGCATGAATTTGTGCTTAAAAAGGTGGATATAGATAAGACAGCCTCATACCTTGTCGTCCATGATTTTCTAACCGTGATTGACACCGGCCGTACCAACTATTATATCCAGTTCGACGGCAAATATAGGATAATCCCCTGGGATAATGAACAGTGTATGCTGCCGGGCAGAAAAAGTTACACTCTATGCAATGACAATCAGCTTATAAGTCGTCTGGCAGCAGTACCAGAATTTAAGGCTGTATACAATCAGAAGATGCAGGAACTGTTTACAGGAGGAGGTGCCTCCTGCATTCTAAATCAGCTGAGGAATGAGGCGGGGGCTATGTTCGACAATATCTGTACAGCAATGGCAAGCGACCCAGAATATGCCACATCCAGAGTGGATTTTATGAAAATAAAAACCTATGTGCTGAACTATCTTGATAAGAACACAGGTCGCGCCTCCGATGGAGACAGTCTTATACTGCACTGATATGAAGAATACTTTTAAATGCCATATAATTCTGTTTGTTCTTTCCTCTTGTATTCTTGCAGTTCTTATCGGCTGCGGTGAGTTTACCGCCGAAGACAATGATGTTGATACTGGCAAAGCCCAGAAGCTTGAATTGTTCCTCTCTGATGAAAACCTTATGCGGTTGTATAGTTCAGTTTCTATTTCTGATTCTGTTTCCTGCTCCGTCATTTACGAGAAATGGCGGGGCGAGGGAAAGCTCAAGGTGCGAGGCTATACCTCCCGCATGCACCCGAAAAAGTCCTTCCAACTTAAGATTGATGGCAGAAAATATGTCTTGGAGCGTGGAGATGAGGTGGCCGGCATAAGCAACCGGATAGCCATGCGGGCCCAGCAGCTGGCGGGGTTGCCAGCCTGTGACACCCAGACCATAGGTCTTTTCCTTAACGATGAATACCTTGGCTGTTACAACCTTATCACCTACTATGATGAGGATATCCTTGGGGGCGAGCTTTATAAGTCCTATTTCAAGGATTATGACCACTTGGAGAACAACCATCCCTTGCGATCTCTTTGCGAGAAGAAGTTCCCAGAGGATGATGATTTTTCCAATCTGGAGAACCTGTTAGCCGCTGTCACCACTTATTCACCTGTAAAATGGCGAGATTATGTACTTAAAAATGTGGATATAGAGAAGGTGGCTTCCTACCTGGCTGTACATGATTTTCTCCTGGTGGAGGATACTTTCATGACTAATCTTTATATTGCCTATAATAAAAAATTTTATCTTTTGCCATGGGACAATGAATCCTGTATGGGTTATAATGATAAGGGTTATGAAATGGGGGGCGACAACCAGTTGACCAGAAGGTTGGTTGCAGTACCCGAGGTAAAGGCTGCCTACAACCGCAGGATGAAGGAGCTTTTCATGGATGACGGCATCCTTTCGACCCTTAGGGCTGATACAGTGAAGATGTTTGAGGAAGCTGACACCGCAATGAAGAATGACCCTAACTTCAGGGATGGCTATAAAAAATTTTTGACAGAAAAGGAAAGGTTTCTGAAGTTCCTCTCTCCTGAGGGGAGAGTTTCCCGCCTTACCGACCCTGTCTTATCTTAGGAGTGATTATGGAAGTTGAAACATTCCCTACAGCAGTACTTATTAACTGTCTTAAAGGGCTGGGCCTTGCGGCTCTGCATAATTTCTGGCTTGCAGAAGTGTATAAGATCATGAACAAGTCCAAGCAGAACAACCATCTTATGATGCAGTCCATGGTCTTTATCTCTGTGATCCTGGCAGGTGCCATGATGGTGATCGGCAACAACCTGGCTGTAGCCTTCGGTCTTGTTGGAGCAGTCTCCATAATCAGGTTCAGGATAAGCGTAGGCAGCTTCCTTGACATGTCCTTCATCTTCCTCTCCATTGTGATAGGTATGGCCTGCGGTCTTGGCTTCTATTTCATAGCAACTATAATAGCTGTGTTCACCGGTATTCTTATGCTGGCCATCCACTTCTCCAGTTTTGGCAAGAAGTTCTTCAAGAACAGCATTGAGCTGGAGATAACAATAGAGTTCCCACGGACCTTGCTGGAAAAAATGCCGGACAAGGATCAGGTTATGCGTTCCATAAGCGAGTCTGACGATCAGGAGATGACATTCCTTGAGTACAAGAGCAAGGCAGATTCCATAGAAGTATGCTTCCGGGCTGTCTGGAACGACATAACCCATGTACAGAAGCTGGAGAAAACACTTAAGGAAAAGTTCCCCGGCGAACAGATTTCAATAAAAGCTGTCAGAATTTAGTCTTTCTTTTTTACCAGGAAGATTCCCACCACATTGGTGACAGCCGATACCACATCCACCACCATCCCCACATAGTTGCTTATCGAGATATCGTAGATCAGCCACATAAGCTGCATCACAGCTATCAGAACTTTCAGCAGAACCACATTCTCTGAGTCCAAGAACCAGGCGAAGAGGCACATTGCCACCACAGGCAGCCACCCGCATAGTCCCTCGGTTCCGAAGGCGGCATATAATCCCACCTGCGCTGCTATGAAAATCAGCTTCCACTTCAGCGTATAATTCCACCTGATGCACACCAGGTTCCGGAAAATCGATATCGTATCAACGATAAATCCCGCTATTCCCCCCAGTATCAGCATTCCGACACCCATGAAAACTTCCT
>JAEEGJ010009521.1_pt1 | contig 25917 bp, 19 predicted proteins | sample 8958761 | NCBI WGS metagenome assembly JAEEGJ01 (sample SAMN16246546, study PRJNA631951) | gut metagenome | biome: gut microbiome; feature: rumen; material: RS-attached | host: Bos | place: Iran: Karaj | collected 2018-10 | reverse complement strand
ATGCCTTCCGGCATGAATGTCAGGGCAAGGGCTCCCACGAGGTCTACCTGCTGGCAGACCAGAGGATGTATGAGCTTAAGAGAAAAATGCATGAGGACCTGGGTCTTCACACAAGGTTGTGATTGACTCACATGCATTAATTCATAAATATATACAGCAGCACGAGAATTGCTAAGAAGAAAACATTCATCAGGGTGAATACCGCATAGTATTTGCCCTGATTTTCTTTGTATTCAAGGGTGTAGGCCTTGTAGGAAATAAGGCTTGCCATGGAGGCGATAAGGGTTCCCAGGCCTCCCACGTTGACGCCGGTAAGAAGGGCGGTGTAGTTGGAGGTAAAGCCTGACAGCATCAAGGTTGCAGGCACGTTACTGATAAACTGGCTGGCGATGACGGACACCGCGAATTCATGGCCCTCCACCACAGATTTCAGGAAATCGCTGACAGCCTCTATCCTTGCGATATTGCCGGTAAAGATAAAGAATCCGATGAAGGTCAAAAGCAGGATGTAGTCTGCCCTTCCGATGATCTTCTGATCCATCACAAGGACTACAGCCAGGATAATAAGAGCTGTTACAAACCAGGGTATCAGACGAAGCACTGTAAGCAGAGCTATAACAAACAATACGCAGTAAATGGCGATCTGCCTTGGTTTGCCGGGTCTATCCGAAGTAAGAACATCCTTATTGGCAGAAAGAGTGCCTTTTTTCTCAGGTAAAAAGAAGGTTGCGGCTCCAAGAAGTACCGCTGCTGCCAGGGTGTAGGGAAGCATGGTCATAAGGAAGGTGGTTATAGGCATTCCTGTCAGCCCGAAAAGGTACAGGTTCTGAGGATTGCCGATGGGGGTCAGCATACTGCCCAGGTTGGCGGCGATGGTCTGAAGCACGATCACAGGGATCATGAGCTTTTCCTTTTTGCAGCCCTTCAGGATCATGATGGCGAAGGGCACGAAGGTTATAAGAGCCACGTCGTTGGTTATGAGCATGCTGCTGATAAAGCAAAGGAAGATCAGCACCAGAGACAGCTGCCAGGGATTCTTTACCCTCTTTAAAAGGCCTGCTGCCACCTGCTCAAAGACTGAGTTCTCCTTAAGGCCCTGAACTATCACCATAAGTCCCCAGAGGATTCCCAGGGATCTGAAGTCTATATAACCGATGTAGGCCTTATCCGGGTGCACAAAAAAAGCTGATATAACAGCCAGTATCCAGGCTGCAATCAGCACAGGGTCAGATTTCATTTTCTTTAAAAATTCTGCAATGGAATTCATCTTTTATCTCGATTCTCGTTAGATTTTATTCTGTAAAAAGTCACGAACTCAATCATAATTCCACGCAGTATAATCTGTCAATGATTCTTTCAAGGGCCTAGGGGGTCACATCCTCGGAAAGGCCAAATCTGTCCTCATCAAGAGGGAGCATGATGCCCCTCTGGTAGACCTGGGCGATGGCGTTGGCGCAGGATCTGCACTCGTAGATGTCACGGAGCTTCAGAGCCTCGTCCCAGTCGATATCAGGGATATTCAGGATCCTTGTCATAAAAAGATGCACCACTCTGGCGGCAAGTCTTCTTGGAATGACGCCGTCGTGCAGATAGTACTCAAAAAGGGAAACGTCCTCATCCGTGAGGTCGTTTCCTGTCTTTTCGAAGTATGCGTTTATAAGTGCTTCAACAAATTCTTTTGATTTCATATATTTCCTTAGTCCGGCTTAGCAGGGAGTTACGACGATTGTTACGTTGTCACAGGCTTTCAGGCCCTTAACGGTGAAGGTTCCTGTGGTGTTAGTATTCTCCTGCTTTGTCCAGACATCTTTTACTTTGTATTCTGAGGACTCTTTTACCTTGTCCCCGAGGAATTTCTTAATAAGAGCCATGTCTACGGAGTATTCCTCGCTCTTGTCGGTCTCAGCTACGTTGATAAAGCTGATGGCGAAGCGGTCCTCGGAAAGAGGCTTAACAAGAATGTCCACTCTGTCTATGTCTCTTATGTACTCCTTGGAAGGATCTTCCTTGGCAAGGCTTGAGAATACTCTCTTGGCCTGGATTCCAAGGCTGTCCTGGTTAAGGGCAATTACGTCTTTGTTGGCGATTATGTTGTAGAGCTCATCGCCCTTTTCCACTCTTCTGAGGTCCAGCCCCAGCATCAGAGGGGAATTCATCATTGCCCACATGGTCATATGGGTCCTGTTCTGGGTCTCGTCAAGGCCGTTCATGCCGATCATCAGCATATCCGGGTCATTCCAGCCCTTATCAAGGCCGGCGAATTCGTCCATGATAACAGCCTTGCTGTACTGAGTAGCCACGCTGGTGGTGTAATCTCCGGTCCAGGTGCCTACGCCGGGATCTCCGTCGCTGCCGACTCTGAAGGTGATGTCGTTGAGGATTCTCCAGGAGTCACATACCTTGTAGCCCCAGTTCTGTGGCTGGGTCTTGCCCCACTCGCAGGCGGAGTAGATGATATCGTGATCGGGAGCTGCCTCATTAAGGCCCTCTAAGAGTCTTGCGTAGGAATTAAGGGTGTTCTCCTGACGTCTGTGGTTCATAAGACGGATCCTGCACTTGCCCTTTTTAAGCTGAGCTTCTATGTCCGTAGTAAGGATCTCTGTGTGGGCCGGCGGGTTCTTGGGATCCTTGTTCTCCTCGGTGATCTCAGGCTGTTTTCCAAAGAAATCATCAAAAAGATACAGGGTCTCGTCCTGATACTGCGCAGCCACCTGAAGCCAGCTGCCCATGCCGGACTGGGCTCCGTTAATGTGCTCCACTGAAATTGTGTAGGTTCCATCTTCTGGGATATCGATGTCGAAATAGATCTCGCCGCTCTCTTCTCCCACGGGAGTCTGCTCAGGGCCGGTGCCGTCGAAGGTTCCTATATTGGAAAAGAAGTTCTTTCCCTCCAAAAGCTCTGTCTTTACGCCGTTGCCGCTGACCTGAAGGTTTGTGCCGCAGGTGAAGGTCTCCTCTTTTGCTGCTAACTTAAGAGTGACAGCTGAGATGGCGGGAGCGAAGGTAAAGCGGGCGTTGGTGGGATTGGAAAAGGTCGCATTGTCAAAAAGATAATAGCAGTTGTCCACCTTGAGGAAATCCACGCCCCAGGATACGTAGCTTTTGGCATCTTCCTTTTCATGACCGCAGGTGCCCACAGCGGCGCCGGCGCAGAGATTGCTGCCGATGTCGTTGTACATGCCGAATTTAAGGCCTTTTTCATGGATGTAATCGGAAAGTGCCTTGAAGCCGCCGGGGAACTTCACTTCCTCGTTGGAAAGAAGGCCGTCTACCCTCTGATTCTTATAGCAGCCGTCGTCAAGAACGATGAATTCATAGCCCAGGTCCTTGAGGCCCAGCTCTATGAATTTATCTGCCATGGCCTTGGTTAGAGCCTCTGTATTGCCGCTTCCGAAGGCATTCCAGGAGTTCCAGCCCATGGCAGGAAGATGGTGCTTCTTTTTCCCAAGAAGCACCTTGCCGTTTGTAAAAGAGTCATATCTCCGGTCGTCGGTAAGTCTGTCCGGAGTTAAATTCTCGTATCCTTCCATTTTTTCATACCCCTCATGTTCTTGTTTATAAATTAAAGCGAGTAAATCTTAGTATATTTTTCCTTGAAATACTTGATAATAGGCTGAGCTGAAAGCTCCTGTCCGCAAACCTCCTTCAGAACTTCTGAAGAGATTCTTGTGGCGCCGTACTGGTGGATATTTTCCTTAAGCCATGCGGTGATCTTCTTGATGTCGCCTGCAGCAAGGATATCGTCGATGCTTCCAAGGTCCTTCTCTACTGCCTCAAGGAACATTCCGTCGTAGATGCTTCCGAGAAGGTATGAAGGGAAGTAGCCGAAGCTTCCGTCGGACCAGTGCATATCCTGAAGAACGCCCTCTGCATCGGTCTTGGGTGTGATGTGGAGAAGCTCCTCCATCTTCTGATTCCAAACCTTTGGAAGGTCCTCAACGGTCACATTGCCCTTGAAGATCTCTCTTTCGATCTCGTAGCGAAGGATTACGTGGAGGCAATATGTAAGCTCGTCAGCCTCGGTACGGATGAAGCTGTTCTGAACGTGGTTGATCTCTCTGTAGAACTCCTCGATGCCGATCTCCTTTAGCTCAGGGATCATCTCGCACATCTTAGGCCAGATGGGCTTCCAGAAGTTGATGTTTCTTCCGAGGATGTTCTCGTAGAATCTTGACTGGCTCTCGTGAAGGCCCATGTAGCTGATGCTTGCGCCTGCTGTTCCCTCGTATTTGTGATCAACGTTCTGCTCAAAAAGAGCGTGGCCGCCTTCGTGAATAGCGCTGAAAAGAGGCTCGATGAAGGCGTGCTCCTTGTAATGGTTGGTAATTCTCACATCGTCGATGTTCATGTTGGTGGTGAAGGGATGCTCTGTCTCGCTCTGGGCGAATCTGTTCATATCCATTCCCATGTACTCAACGATGTACTTGCAAAGCTCTGCCTGAACGTGGGCGGGAACCTTGAAGGTGAACTTGGATGAGTCGGGCTGAGGTGCGGCCACAACCTTATTTACCAGGGGAACAAGCTCTTCTCTGAGCTCACCGAATACTCTGTCGATGGTGTCCTGGGTCATGCCCTCTTCGTAGTCGTCGATAAGAGCATCATAAACATCCTTACCGGGATCTGTGTAGCTCTTAACCTTTTTTGTCATCTCGATGGTTGCAGCCAGGGGATCCTTGTAGATGCTCCAGTCGTTGGTCTGCTTAGCCTTAGGCCAGATGATGGCTGACTTGTTGGTGGTCTTAACTGACTCCTCGTAAACATCAGCGGGAAGGCGTCTCATTTTATCAAGATCCCTCTTATTTCTCATAATGTCGAACTTCATAACGTCGTCCAGCTTCTCGAACTCCTCGGGCTCAGCCAGCTTGGTAACCAGGTCGTAATACTCGTCGCTGGTGGATTTCTTGAAGCTTTCTGTGGAAAAATATGTGAGGGCGTCGGAGAGCTTCTCCTTTGCTCCGTCGGGAGCTGTGGTCTCCAGATCCCAGTACATAAGGCCTGTAGCGTGGCCTAAATAGTTGATTTCTTTCTTTTTCTCTAAATACTGTTCAAGTAATGTCATGGTCTGTACTCCTTGTATTTTGTTAACTGATAATATTACTCATTTATCCCTGAAGGCCGGCGGACTGTCTGATCATGTCCTCCACAACGATATCGTAGATCTCTCCAACGGTATTGCAGTATTCAAGCACCTTCCAGGGCTCGTTTGTGTGGAAATGGATTTTGATGGGGTCGCCGTCGCCGCCTACAGCAAGCAGGCAGTCGCCTTTGAAATTGGCCATGAAGTAGTCATGAACCTCATCCTCATCAAGGTCATCGCCGTCTATAAGAAGCTGTGTGTCATATCTGAATTCTTCCATGGTTTTCCCTCCTTAGTAGTTTCCGAGGAGTTTGTTAAACTCCGGAATATATGACTGGTCATTTGTGCAGGCAAAGATGTAGTTCAAGAACAGTACATCGGTAATGCCGTACTGGTTGCAGAAAGTCTTGAGATCCAGTTCGTTTGCTCCTACATTGACCTTGCGCGGGTCAATTACCCAGACCTCATCGAAGTTGTCGCAGAGCCAGGGCGCGAACGAGTTGCCGTAGGACTCTTTAATCATGACAATCTTTCTGCCTGAATTCGCATTTGTGACTATCTTCGTCACGGGGTTGTCGCCCTCTATGAAGCAGGTATACTTGCCGACTGCGGGGTTCTCGTTTATGACCTTCATCGGTATGGCTTCTTCGTCTTTGATGTAGCCGTTCGGATACCTGACTGCCGTGGTTTCACTCAGAGGATAGAAGTACTCGAGATAATCGGGTTTCTCCTTTAAGATGGAGGCGCCGGACCACGCGTAAAGGGTGCCGACAAAGGTGTCAAACTGACCGGACTTATGGTCCTCAAGCTTTGTCGGCTTGAAGCCCGCGGTCTTTGAGAATGCGACGTAGGCATGGTACGCTCCGCGTGCCGTCCAGTGGTGGTCCGTCCTGAAGTATACGAACTCCTCGTCGACATAGCGCTCGAGTTCCTTATACGCATTTACGCCCTTGACGTTCTTGGCCGTAATGGCCTCGTAGGCGGCGTCAATGCCGGCCTTCTCCGAGCGCTTGCCCGTATGGTACTCCTCGGGTCCGTAGAACTCTATGGAAGTCGGAGCTATAAGCATATAGACATTTATGTCGGGGACCTTCTCCGCAAAGGAGCAGATGTAACCGGCATAGCGCTTCATACCGTTTGTATTCAGACCGAAGATCTCCATCGCACGGTCACCCTGTACGATTATGGCTCCCGTGTTCTTGTACTCCTGCGGCTGGGTTGTCGCCCTCGTGTACTCGGTCGTTGTGGCCTTCGTCGTCTGCGATGTCTCTGGCTCCTTGTAATTGTCAGATGTGGTCTCCGGTTCGGTCTTGCCTGTTGTCTTTCCGAACACGATGATGCAGATCATTATGGCGAAGACAACAAATACCGAACCTATAGCTATGGGAATCTGCTTTTTATCAAAACCTTTTGTACTCATCAGATACTCTTTCCGGACTCGACTTCCAGTATTTTATTGAACACGGCAATCTGAGATGCCGAGACATGCTTGTCGAGATGCATGCTGCCGAAATACCACTTATCATATTCACAGGAGTTTCCGAGTTCCTCAAGATAGGTGTTGAGTATGGAAAGCCTGTTCTTGTTAAGTGTCTTAAGCTGAAGGAAATCCTTGACCATGGCCGAGGGCTCATGGGTGATGATATAGTCCACACGGTTATTGTGCTTCTCTATGTTCTCGGCGCCTTCGAGAAGTTCCTGCTGGCTGGGTGCCTCTTCCTTAAACCAGGTGTTGTTTGAAATACGCAGGTCTATGTCCGGGCTCTCACCGCCGCCCATGGTGAAGAAGGTCTTGCCCTCAATGGTGAAGACCTGGCCGCGCATGAGGTGGTAGAGATTGCCGCCCAGATAATGCACCTTACCGCCGTTCCACTCGGAGACCTCCATGGAGTTTAATATCTTGAAGTTCTCGTGTGTGCCGTCGATAAAGCAGATATTGAATTTCTTCTCGCCGAGCTTTTTCAGGATCTTCTGCTCCTCTTTGTCGCCGTCCCAGATGAAACCGAAGTCTCCGCAGACTATGAGTGTGTCACCCTTCTGGAGTTTTCGGGCGGGACCGGAGCTGAATCGGCCGAAATCGCCGTGGACATCGCCAGTTACAAATACCAAATTTTCACTTCCTCTTTATTTTCAAAGGAATAGTTGTTATACTATAGTACATATAATCTTACAACAAAGTATGAACATTCTCAAGGTGGATTTTATTATGAAGCGACGATTGACATTTTTTGTCACAATTATGTTACTTCTGGCCTTCCTCCTTCCGACCGCACTCGCGATTCCGGCCTCTGCCGCCTACAACAGCGAGCTCGACTTCGAAGCCGAGATAGTCTATATGGAGAACCTTGACCAGAACTCCGTCATCTTCAATAAAAACTCGACAAAACGGGCTCCCATAGCCTCGCTGACGAAGATAATAACCTGTCTGGTGGTGCTTGAAAACTGCAAGGACCTGGAGGAGGAGGTCGCGGCCTCCGCTTCGGCCCTCGCCATGCTCAAGGGCACCAACAGTTCAACCGCCGGCACAAAGGTCGGTGAAATTCTGACGGTGCGTCAGCTTTTAAACCTCATGATGGTCCGAAGCGCGAACGAGGCCGCATGTATACTCGCCGAGCACTTCGGCGGCGGTGATGTGAGCGCCTTTGTCGCCAAGATGAACGAGCTGGCCGAGCGCCTGGGCTGCGAGAACACGCATTTCGTCAACCCGCACGGTCTTGACGCGGAAGGTCATTACTCCACCGCGGAGGACCTCGCCATCATCATAAAATACGCACTGCAAAACGACACCTTCCGCGAAATAGTCGCTCAGCCCGAGTACACCATCGAGGCGACAAACAAGCGCAAGGAAACAAAATACATCAACACAAACAACCTCTTAAATATCAACAGTTCCTTCTATTATGAGCCCTGCAAGGGCATCAAAACAGGCTCCACAACGGCCGCGGGCTACTGCCTCGCGTCCTATGCCACAAAGAACGGCTACACCTACCTCTGTATTATTATGAATGCGCCCAACAGGCCCCTCACGGAGGAGTCAAAGGTCAACATAAACTTCGCCTTCAAAGAGACAAAGATGGCCTATGAATGGGTCTTCAGCAACATAAAGCTCAAGACCATCGCCTCGACCACGGACGTCGTGGATGTGGTCGACATTGCCCTGGCAAAGAAGACCGACCACATACGACTCGTACCGGCAAATGACGTCTCGGCGCTCATGCCGGCGAATGTCGATGCTTCTCAGCTTGAGATAAAGACGGTTCCCGGCTCGGTAAAGGCGGACCTCAAGGCTCCGGTCAAGGCCGGAACCGTCCTCGGACAGGCTGAGATACGCTACGCCGGCGATGTCATCGAGACCGTCGACCTTGTCGCCGGTGAGGACGTGGAGCGCAGCCTCTTCGCCACAATCAAGTACGGAATCAAGGCCTTCCTGACGAGCAAGATCATGCGTTTCGTATACATCGGCATAGCCGTCGTAATACTTCTCATAATCCTGCTCCGCTACTACAACAAGAACATCAGGAAGAAGAAATACAAGGTCATAAAGGGCGGCCACAGACCTGTACGTACGACAACGGGTTATCGTAAGAAATACTCACGCTCGACCGAGTTCAACGACAAGAAAAACAGATAAAACAAAGCCCCGCCGAAAAGGCGGGGCTTTACTTTTAAGTCTTAGTCGTCAAGGCTCTTGTCAAGTTCAGCGAAGTACTTGATTGTACGAACCATCTGGCTTGTGTAGGAGTTCTCGTTGTCATACCATGCAACAACCTGAACTTCCCATGTGTGCTCAGAGATCTGCTCAACCATTGTCTGTGTGGCATCGAAGATAGCACCGTAAGTTGTGCCGATGATGTCAGAAGAAACGAGCTCTTCCTCTGTGTAACCGAAGGACTCTGTCTGAGCTGCCTTCATGATCTCGTTGATCTGGTCAACGTTTACTGCCGTGCCCTTGCAGACTGCGCAGAGAATTGTTGTTGAACCTGAGGGAACCGGAACACGCTGTGCGGAACCGATGAGCTTGCCGTTGAGTTCAGGGATTACAAGGCCGATAGCCTTTGCTGCGCCCGTTGAGTTGGGAACGATGCTGCAGGCAGCGGCTCTTGCGCGGCGGAGGTCACCCTTCTTGTGAGGACCGTCGAGTACCATCTGGTCGCCTGTGTAAGCATGAACTGTTGTCATGATACCGCATACTACGGGAAGGCTGTCATTGAGAGCCTTAGCCATGGGAGCGAGGCAGTTTGTGGTACAGGAAGCAGCTGAAATAACCTGGTCTTCCTTTGTAAGTGTATTGTGGTTTACGTTGTAAACGATTGTCTTGAGGTCATTGCCTGCGGGAGCGGAGATAACAACCTTCTTCGCACCTGCACGGATGTGAGCCATTGACTTCTCTTTTGATGTGTAGAAACCTGTGCACTCGAGAACTACATCGACACCGAGGTCACCCCAGGGGAGCTTGCTGGCATCTGCCTCTTTGTAGATTTCAATCTCAGTACCGTCAACGATGATTGAGTGGTCTGTGTTTTCAACCTTATCAGCGAGAGCGTAGCGGCCCTGTACTGAATCGTATTTAAGAAGGTGAGCGAGCATCTTGGGGTCTGTGAGGTCGTTGATGGCAACTACTTCATAGCCCTCTGCTGCGAACATCTGGCGGAATGCAAGACGACCGATGCGGCCGAAACCGTTAATAGCAACTTTAACTGACATGTTGTTTCCTCCTGTTTTTTCAAATAATCATAATTGTTTCCTACACACATACTATAATAGATTGATAAAAAAATGTCAATCTGTTTTTCCAACTTCGGCGATGTAGAGAAAACATGCATAATTTTGTACGATTTTACCCGTAAAAATTTGTGTATTTATTTGATGGTACAGCGCAATTTATGGTAAAATATCTATTGACTTTTATAACAGTAATTTTCTATACTATTATTGTTAAAAAATAAACAATCTTATAAACGGAGGCATATCATTATGGCAAGAGAAATGAAAACCATGGATGGTAACACCGCAGCCGCTCACGTGTCCTATGCGTTCACTGAGGTTGCGGGTATTTATCCCATCACACCATCCAGCCCCATGGCGGACTACGTTGACCAGTGGTCAGCCCAGGGCAGAAAGAATATCTTCGGCACAACAGTAAGAGTTGCCGAGATGCAGTCTGAGGCCGGCGCTGCCGGTACGGTACACGGCTCACTCGCAGCCGGTGCCCTCACAACAACTTACACAGCTTCCCAGGGACTCCTTCTCATGATTCCCAACATGTACAAAATCGCCGGTGAGCTTCTCCCCAGCGTTTTCCATGTTTCGGCTCGCTGCGTAGCATCTCACGCACTCAACATCTTCGGTGACCACTCAGACGTTTACGCCTGCCGTCAGACAGGTTTCGCCATGCTCGCCGAAACAAACCCTCAGGAAGTAATGGACCTCGGTGCAGTTGCTCACCTTGCGGCAATTGAAGGCCGTGTACCGTTCATCAACTTCTTCGACGGTTTCAGAACATCCCATGAAATCCAGAACATCGAAATCTGGGACTATGAGGATCTCAAAGAGATGTGCAACATGGACGCAGTCGCTGCGTTCCGCAATCACGCTCTCAACCCCGAGAACCCGTCAATGCGCGGCTCTCATGAAAACGACGATATCTTCTTCCAGCACAGAGAGGCCTGCAACAAGTACTACGATGCAGTCCCCGCAATCGTTGAGAAGTACATGGACAAGGTCAATGCCAAACTCGGCACAAACTACAAGCTCTTCAACTACTACGGTGCTGAAGATGCCGAGAACATCATTGTCGCCATGGGTTCAATCAACGACGTAACTGAAGAAGTCATAGATTACCTCAATGCAAACGGTCAGAAGGTCGGCCTCCTCAAGGTCCGCCTCTACAGACCTTTCGCTGTCGACAAGTTTGTCGAAGCTCTTCCGAAGACGGTTAAGAGAATCGCCGTCCTCGACAGAACAAAGGAACCCGGTTCCATCGGTGAGCCTCTCTTCCTCGACGTCGTAGCCGCCCTCCAGGCAAAAGGCATGACAGACATCGAGGTAATCGGCGGCCGCTACGGTCTCGGTTCAAAGGACACACCTCCGTCATCCGTATTCGCCGTATATGAAGAGCTCTCCAAGGCTGAGCCCAAGAAGCACTTCACAATCGGCATCAACGATGACATCACATATCTCTCACTCGAGGAGAAGCCCGCTCCGATTACGGCAGCCGAAGGCACAATCGAGTGCAAGTTCTGGGGTCTCGGCGGCGACGGTACTGTCGGTGCCAATAAAAACTCCATCAAGATCATCGGTGACTACACCGACAAGAACGTACAGGCATACTTCCAGTATGACTCAAAGAAGACGGGCGGTATCACCATTTCCCACCTCCGTTTCGGTGATAATAAAATCAAGAGCTCGTACTATGTAAACAAGGCGGACTTCGTAGCCTGCCACAACCCCTCATACATCGAGAAGGCTTACCGCATCGTTGACGATGTAAAGCCGGGCGGAGTATTCCTCATCAACTGCCAGTGGGATGAGGCCGAACTCGCCGAGAAACTCGACGCAAAGACAAAGCAGTACATCGCAAAGAACAACGTACAGCTTTACACGGTTAACGCCATTGACCTCGCCATCAAGGTCGGCATGGGCAAGCGCACGAACACAATCCTTCAGGCTGCATTCTTCGCGCTTGCAAACATCATGCCGATAGAAGAGGCCGTAGAGCATATGAAGGACGCGGCCACGAAGTCATACTCCAAGAAGGGCCCCGAGGTTGTAAAGTGCAACCACGACGCCATTGATGCAGGTGTAACCGCATACAAGAAGATCGAAGTACCCGCCGAGTGGGCAAATGCGACAGACGACACGAAGGCCGCGGCCCTCACCGGTCCGGACGCACTCGTAAAGCAGGTCAGCGAGATTATGGAACCCGTCGGTCATATGGACGGCTACAAGATTCCCGCATCCGCATTCGAGTCCCACGCAGACGGTCAGTTCGAGCAGGGCGCATCAGCGTATGAGAAGCGCGGCGTAGCAGTCATGGTTCCCGAGTGGAACAACGAGACCTGCGTCAAGTGTAACAAGTGCGCATATGTCTGCCCTCACGCTACAATCAGACCTTTCGCTCTCGATGCCGATGAGAAGGCAAAGGCTCCGGCAGTCACAAAGTTCGCCGAGAAGCCCGTTGTCGGCACAGAGTATACATTCACCCTTGCCATCTCCCCGCTTGACTGTATGGGATGCGGCGTCTGCGTAGGCGTCTGCCCGACAGAATCACTCAAGATGGTATCCCGTGAGTCACAGGACGAGCAGCAGGCTGCATTTGACTACTGTGTAGCAAACGTAACTGAGAAGCCCGAGACAACAAGCAAGCTCTCAGTCATCTCCTCACAGTACAGAAAGCCGCTCCTTGAGTTCTCAGGCTCATGCGCAGGCTGCGCAGAGACAGCTTATGCACGTCTCGTAACCCAGCTCTTCGGTGACCGCATGTACATCTCCAATGCTACAGGCTGTTCATCAATCTGGGGCGGCCCTGCAGGCACATCTCCCTACACAGTAAACGCCAAGGGTCACGGTCCGGCATGGGCCAACTCCCTCTTCGAGGATAACGCCGAGCACGGCTACGGTATGTTCCTCGGCCAGAACGCAATCCGTGAGTCTCTCGCCGCAAAGACAAGAGAAGTCATCGAGAAGTGCGACAAGGAAGGCGTAAAGGAAGCCGCTCAGGCATGGCTCGACACCATGTATGACGGCGAGGCAAATAAAGAGGCTACCGCAAACTACATCGCTGCTCTCGAGAGCTGCAACGGACCTCTCGCAAAAGAGATCCTCGAGAAGAAGCAGTATCTCCAGAAGAAGTCCATCTGGATCTTCGGCGGCGACGGCTGGGCATATGATATCGGCTTCGGCGGTCTCGACCACGTAATCGCCACAGGCGAGGACGTAAACATCTTCGTATTCGATACCGAAGTTTACTCCAACACAGGCGGACAGGCTTCCAAGGCTTCACAGATAGGACAGGTCGCTCAGTTTGCCGCAGCAGGTAAGTCCATCCAGAAGAAGAGCCTTGCCGAGATAGCAATGTCCTACGGATATGTCTATGTCGCACAGGTTGCCATGGGTGCGAACCAGGATCAGACACTTAAAGCCATCGCTGAGGCGGAGGCTTATCACGGACCTTCACTCATCATCGGTTACAGCCCCTGCGAGATGCACAGCATCAAGGGCGGCATGGTCAACTGCCAGGCCGAGATGAAGAAAGCCGTTGACTGCGGTTACTGGAACATGTTCCGCTACAACCCGGCACTCAAGGCCGAAGGCAAGAATCCGTTCACTCTCGACTCCAAGGTTCCGGAGACAGAGGGCTACCGCGCATTCCTCATGAACGAGGCACGCTACAGCGCTCTCACCCGCTCCTTCCCCGAGCGCGCAGAGGAACTCTTCACGGAGGCAGAGGAGAACGCGAAGGCCCGCTACGCACACCTTCAGAAGCTCATCAAACTCTACAGCGAAGAAGAATAAGGAGGTCACAATATGGCAAACCAGTATGTAATGGCTCTTGACCAGGGTACCACAAGCTCCCGTGCGATCGTATTCGACAAGCACGGCAACATCATCGCGAAATCACAGCGTGAGTTCGAGCAGCACTACCCTCAGGCAGGCTGGGTTGAACACAACCCCATGGACATCCTCTACTCAGAGTATCAGTCCATCTCGACAATCCTCTCCGAAGGCCAGGTAACTGCCGAGGACATCGCCTGCATCGGTGTCACAAACCAGCGTGAGACAACAATCCTCTGGGACAAGACAACCGGTCTTCCCATAGCAAACGCCCCCGTATGGCAGTGCAGAAGAACAGCTGCCATGTGTGAGGACCTCAAGGCCCGCGGCCTCGAGAAATACGTACGTGACCACACCGGTCTTCTGATAGACGCCTACTTCTCAGCTACGAAGATCAAATGGCTCCTCGACAATGTTGAGGGTGCAAAAGAGATGGCCGATGCCGGCAATCTCCTCTTCGGTACAGTTGAGACATGGCTCATCTGGAACCTCACGGGCGGTGCCGCTCATCCCGAGACTGCCGTCCATGTCACAGACTATTCAAACGCGTCAAGAACAATGATCTTCGACGTTGACAAGCTCCAGTGGGACGAGTATCTCTGCAAAGAGATAGGCATCCCCATGAATATACTTCCCACACCCGTACCTTCTTCACAGGTTTACGGCCATGTGGCTCCCGACATCCAGGGTCTTGAGACTCTCGCCGGCACACCTATCTCAGGTGCCATCGGTGACCAGCCCGCCGCCCTCTTCGGACAGGCCTGCTTCAACAAGGGCATGGCCAAATCCACATACGGCACAGGCTGCTTCCTTCTCATGAACTCAGGTACTGAGCGTGTACACTCAAAGAACCTCATGACAACAGGTGTTGCCTGGTCCTTAAACGGCAAGACAACTTATGCTATCGAAGGTTCCGCATTCAACGCAGGCTGCACCATCCAGTGGCTCCGCGATGAGCTCCACCTCATCGACAACGCCGCGCGCTGCGATGAACTCGCCGAGTCCGTTCCGGACACAAACGGCGTCTACATCGTACCGGCGTTCACCGGACTCGGCGCTCCCTACTGGGATATGTACGCGCGCGGCTGTATTGTAGGTCTCACCAGAGGTGCCAACCGTGCACACTTCGCAAGAGCGGTGCTCGAAGCCCTCGCATATCAGGTAGTTGACCTCATCAAAGCCATGGAAGACGACTCAGGCCTCTCCATCTCCTCACTCCGTGTCGACGGCGGCGCCTCAGTCTCAAATATAATGATGCAGATTCAGTCCGACTTCTTAAACTGCGAAGTCAACAGACCGAAGGTCGTTGAGACAACAGCCCTCGGCGCCGCTTACCTCGCAGGTCTCGCCTGCGGTGTCTGGAAGGATACCGACGAGATAGAAGCCAACAGACAGGTTGCCAAAATCTTCAAGCCCGACATGGACGCCGACAAGCGCGAAGTAATGTACAAGGGCTGGAAGAAAGCCGTAACAAGGGCTATGAGCTGGATTGATCCGGAATAAGGAGGAAAACATAATGGACAGAAACAACATGGATTTTGAAACGCTCCGCCGTTTCATGACAGACGCATTCACCGCAATCGGCGTTCCCGCCGATGAGGCCGCAATCGTTGCGGACGTACTTGTCGAGTCCGACAAGCGCGGTATCAACTCACACGGCGTAAACCGCTTCAAGCCCGTTTACATCGACAGAATCAACGCAGGCATCCAGTTTGCGAAGACTGAGTTCGAAATCGTAAAAGAGACAGAGACAACTGCTGTTGTTGACGGTCACCACGGCATGGGCCAGGTTATCGGTCAGCGTTCAATGCAGATGGCTATAGACAAGGCCAAGAAATACGGTATGGGTATGGTTGCAGTCCGCAATTCCTGCCACTACGGTATTGCCGGCTACTATGCCTCCCAGGCTGCCAAGCAGGGCTGCATAGGCATCACAGGTACAAACGCACGTCCTTCAGTTGCTCCGACATTCGGTGTTGAAGGCATGTTCGGTACAAACCCGCTCACAGTAGGTATCCCCACTGATGAGGAGTTTGACTTCGTAATAGACTGCGCTACATCAATCACACAGAACGGTAAGATTGAGTACTATGAGCGCATCGGTGAAGACATTCATCCCGGCACGGTAATCGACATCGACGGCAACGCCGTTGAAGGCGATTCAGGTGTCGCTCTCAAAAAGATCCGTCAGGGCACAGCCGCTCTCACCACACTCGGCGGTATCGGCGAGGACCTCGGCGGTTACAAAGGCTATGGCTATGCCATGGTAATCGAGCTCCTCTCCTCTATCCTCCAGGACGGCTGGTACGGCAAGGACCTCGACGGCAAGGATGAAAACGGCAATATCCGCCCGTATCACCTCGGCCACTTCTTCATCGCAATAGACACAAACCACTTCCTCGGCGAAGAGCTTGCCCGTAAAAAGGCCGGCGAGATTATCCGTGCCGTACGCGCTTCCAAGAAGCAGCCCGGCCACGACAGAATCTACTCCGCAGGCGAAAAAGAGTGGGAGGTCTACAAGCAGAGACTTGTTGACGGCGTGCCAATCACAGGCCCCGTTCAGAAGGAGTTCATGGCTGTACGTGATCAGTTCAATCTTGATTACAAGTTCCCTTGGGAGGACTGAACATGAACTATGCTGAAGAATCCTTAAAGCTCCACTATGAGTGGAAGGGCAAGATTGAAGTTGTCTCCAGAGCCAAGGTTGACTCCAAAGAGGCCCTCTCTCTCGCCTATACACCGGGCGTTGCACAGCCCTGCCTTGAGATTCAGAAGGACATTGAGAAGTCATATGAACTCACCCGCCGCTGGAACACCGTCGCCGTCATCACTGACGGTACGGCAGTTTTGGGTCTCGGCGACATAGGTCCCGAGGCGGGTATGCCCGTAATGGAAGGCAAATGCGTGCTCTTCAAGGAGTTCGGCGGCGTTGACGCCGTACCTCTCTGCATCCGCTCCAAGGATGTTGATGAGATTGTAAAGACATGTGAACTCCTCCTCGGTTCTTTCGGCGGTGTAAACCTTGAGGACATCTCAGCTCCGAGATGCTTCGAGATTGAAAAGAGGCTCAAGGAAGTATCGGATATTCCGATTTTCCACGATGACCAGCACGGCACAGCCGTTATCACACTTGCAGGTCTCATGAACGCTCTCAAACTTGTCGGCAAGGACATAAACGACATCAAAGTCGTAACCTCAGGCGCAGGTGCTGCAGGTATTGCCATCATCCGCCTTCTCATTGCCAACGGTCTTAAGAACGTCATCATGACAGACCGCACGGGAGCCATCTACGAGGGCCGTGAAGGCCTCAATCCCATCAAGGAAGAGATGGCTAAGATCACGAACAGAAACAAGGAAAAAGGCACCCTTGCGGAGGTTATAAAGGACGCTGACGTATTCATCGGCGTATCCGCACCGGGCACCCTCACTCAGGACATGGTAAAAACAATGGCCAAAGACCCGATTATCTTTGCCTGCGCAAACCCGACACCTGAGATTTTCCCTGACGAAGCGAAAGCTGCCGGCGCAGCCGTTGTCTCCACAGGCCGTTCGGACTATCCGAACCAGGTAAACAACGTCCTCGCCTTCCCGGGCATCTTCCGCGGCGCTCTCGATGTTCGCGCATCTGACATCAACGACGAGATGAAGATAGCTGCGGCTCACGCCCTCGCTGACCTCGTCTCCGACGATGAACTCAACGCCGACTATATCCTTCCCGCGGCCTTCGATCCCCGCGTCAAGGACGCCGTCGCCAAGGCGGTCGCCAAAGCCGCCCGCGACTCCGGCGTAGCCAGACTTTAATAAACAAAACAAAAAGCTCGCAAGCTTTCGCTTGCGAGCTTTTTTCATTTAATATTCTCAGTTCTGGGAAATTGCGTCGAACTTGCACTTTTCGGCACAGGCGCCGCAGCCGAGGCAGGCTTCCTGGTCGATTACGTGAGGCTGCTTGACCTCACCTGAGATAGCCTCTGCAGGGCAGACCTTTGCGCAGGCTGTGCAGCCCTTGCACTTCTCGGGATCGATGCTGTATTTGCCTTCGATCTTTTCCTGAGGAGCAGAAGCTGCGGGAGTTACGTCAGCGACGGCCTCCGAAGCAGCGGGTGCTGCTGCAGGTGCGGGCTTAGGCTCTTCCTTCTTCGGCTCGGGAGCAACATACTCCGGAACCGGAGCGTCGGAATTGTAGATAGCGTCGAATTTACATTTCTCCATGCAGAGACCGCAGCGGATGCACTGATCCTCATGAATTACATGAGGTTCCTTTACCTTGCCTTCAATTGCGCTTGCAGGGCAGTTGCGGGCACAGGATGTGCAGCCTTTGCACTTGTTCGGGTCTATACGGACGGGCTTATCCCAGTCGATGTATACGGGTTCACCCTCACCCGGAGGGTTCTTGAGCATCTCTATTGCCTCAACGGGGCACATGCGTGCGCATACGCCGCAGCCGATGCAGCGCTCAATATATGTTGTTGCGGGAAGTTCACGTCTCATACCGCGACGTGTGACTTTCTTTGCGAGAGTAAAGAGGCTGACCGGGCAGTTATAGAGACAAGCCTTGCAGCCATAGCACTGATCATAATTGATATAAGGTAAATAACTAGCCACGGCTCGGTACCTCCTTTATGAAGTTTTCAATGGGTCCGTCGAGGAAGTAAGGAAGGTTCAATGCTTCAACGGTCTCCTGAAGAGGAATACCGGTCTTCTCATCGAATCCCGCGTTCTTCCAGACGCTCATGATTTTCGCGTCAATAGGCACCGTCTTACCGGCAACCTTACCGACCTTAAGAGGAGGCTCACCGACCATACGGGGATGAGGACGTGAATACCAGGGATCAAGTCCCTGCTTGATGTTAAACATGTGACGTACAGTGAAAATACGTCTGCCTATCCACATGAGATCATCGGGAGTGTTGCCCCAGCCTGTTGCAGCCTCGGTCCACTCGAAGATCGGGTAGATAGCGGTACCGAGAAGGAAGCCGAAGTAGCATCCGCCGACACCGTCAACTATGCGCTTGAAGTAAGCTGCGGCAAGTACCTTGAGGGACTCTGCGTCAGATACTTCCCACTCACCCTGTTTGCCGCCGACAAGAACTGCCGGAGGAGCCCAGGTAACCTTCTTCCAGAGGTGCATACATCCGTAGTAGAGTGAACCGCCGGTTGTATGACGGGAAGGAGTCGCGTCTATGGCGTAGAGTGTAGCCTGCTGAGGGTCAGGACGTGAGTCATGCATCGGGGGCTCCATGCCGCCGCCCTGTACCGCGTACTGTGCAAACTCAGGTCCGAGAATCTCGACAGCCCTCTTACAGCCGTCAGCAAGTACATCGCCTATGCCTTCACGATGAACAATCATCTTTACGAGTCTGATGATTGCATCGGCATCGCCCCAGTGAAGCGGGAAACCGACATCCGACTCATTGAGAAGGCCGTTTTCATAGGCTTCAATTGCCATACCGACCGTACCGCCGACAGAGATCGCATCCATACCGGCACGATTCAGATACTCGTTGATGAAAAGCATCGCATCGTTGTCCTCGTTGAGGAGGAATCCGGTGTAGTCCCACTGTGACTCGTACTCGGGCTTATGTACTCTTGAGTAGCCCTGATCGTTGTGTTTGATGTGTGAGATGTCAAGCTCGCCGCCGCAGCCGTACATGCAGGAATAGCAATAGTAACGGTTGGTCTGGAGTCTGAGCATATTCGAACCGTCTGTCTTGTTGAGTGCGCGGACATGGAAGTCCTCTTTCTGAGAACCGCTCCAGTTCTTTACGGGAGCCTCACCTGTCTGTCCGGCGAACTGTGAAGAACCGCCGGTTCCCCATGTTCCCATGAGAACGCCTGTCATGATTCCGTCGGGTGACAGCTGAATCTCGGGAAGGAACTTGGCGACATGAAGAAGACCTGTAGGAATTTCCGGAGGCATGAACGCCATATTGGCACGCTTTGCGCACATCTTTGTAAGACGGCGGATTTCTTCCGGATTCTCACCTGAAACAGGCTTGTTGCCGGCGAAGCAGAGACCCTTGAGTTTCTTGGAGCCCATAACGCCTCCGACACCCTGACGGGCTGCGATTCGGCCGTTGTCATTGCAGACACCTGCCATCCAGCTCAGGTTCTCACCGCCCCAGCCTATTGTGCAGGCCTGAGGAATCTTCTTACCCGGAACAGTATTCTCTTCTACAAGCATTTTCTCTGCAACCGCGGCATCCTGTCCCCAGATGTGTGAAGCATCCTTGAGCACGGGGCCGTTGTCGTCGCAGTAAAGATATACGGGTGTGTCAGATGCACCGTGGAACGCGATTATGTCATAACCGCAGGCCTTGATAAACGGAGCAAAAGTACCACCGCAGTTTGCCTCACCGATACCGCCTGTCGAAGGCGATTTGGTGACGACCATCCAACGTCCGGTAATGCACGAACCGGTGCTTGTCAGAAGACCGGATGTAATGCAGAGGACATTGTCAGGACCCATCGGGTCAGCGCCGGCCGGGATATTTCTGTAGCACCACCACGCAGCAAGTCCCGCGCCGGAGAGGAAGTTCTCGTAGATTTCATCCGCAATGTAGACGTCTGTACAAGTCTTGTTTGTAAGATCTACCTTGAGGATCTTTCCACAATATCCTTTCATGATTAATCTCCCACTTTCTGTTTATTTAAAAAATTACTGAACTGTTTTTAACCGCCTCCTGACGGTGAAAAGGCGCTTATTACGTCGCCTTCTTTGAGGACAGTGTTCATGGGTACCTTCTCATAGTTCACGAGAAAAGGGAATACCTTTGCCCATGCCATCGGAAGTTTTACAATCTTTATAAACTGTCTTACTGTCGTACCTTCGGGAACATCAATTGTTCCGTCCGGGTTCATCTTTGAAAAATCGCAAATTGCAGGACCGTGAAATTCTACTTTCAGAAAGCACACCTCCCATTTTTTCAGACAAATGTATTCATATAATTATAACTTATATATTTTTAATCCGCAACGATTGTTAATTTTTTATTATTGTTTACTTGCGGGCCCTACATTGCTATAATAGGCATTGTTATTTTCATAAATCCCCGGAGGGAAAACCCATGTCAGACAGATATTCCAGACAGATTATGATTCCGGAATTCGGCGAGGACGGACAGCAGAAACTTGAAGACGCAAGCGTCCTTGTAATCGGTGCCGGAGGCCTCGGTACAACGCTTCTCTACCACCTTGCGGCTGCAGGCGTAGGCACAATCGGAGTCGCCGACAACGATATCGTAAACATCTCGAACTTAAACAGGCAGTACATCCACTTTGAGAAGGATATCGGAAGCCTCAAGGTCGTCTCCGCTGCGGAGAAGCTCAGAAAGTTCAACAGCAACGTTCAGATTTTCCCGCTTGCAACGGCCATCTCAAAGGACAATGCCATAGACATCATAAGCCAGTACGATATAGTCGCCCTTGCAGTTGACAGCGTCCAGGCCAGAATGATAGTCAACGAGGCCTGCGTCCAGCTCAGCAAACCTTTCGTGGACGGCGGCATTAACGGTTTCATCGGCACCTCCGTATTCATCGAGCCCGGCAAGACACCCTGTCTCGCCTGCCTCTACGGCACGGAGCTGCCCCCGATAGAAAAGTTCAGCTCGCTTTCATCCGTTGTAGGAACCATCGCTTCAATTGAGGCCACATCGGTCATCCAGTACCTGCTCGGTCTTCCGGTTCCCCTCGCAGGCAAGCTTCTCTACTACAACGCACTGCTCGCTGAGTTTGAACAGCTTCCGCTTGAGTTCAAGGACGGATGTCCCATCTGCGGCGGCAAAAAGAAATAAAAAAACAAAACCCGAGGCAATCAGCCTCGGGTTTTAATTTGCTTATTTTAACTTAGAACTTCTTGGAAACTACGAATGCAGCACCTGCAACGAGAGCTACAACAGCCATTGCTGAGAAAGCAGCGTCGCCTGTGTTTGCAATTGTCTCCTCGTCAGCTGCGGGAGCAGCAGCAAGAGGTGTGGAGTCGTCGATAACTACTACTTCGTCAGTTGTGTCATCGGTCGGATCAGCCTCTGTCTCGACGGGATCGTCAACCTGAGACTCACCCTCGTCGATCATCTCGTCTGTAGCTTCATCAGTTGTCGGGAAGTGAGCAGCGATGATGCAATCCTCAGAGATGGGCTCGAACTCAGTAGACCAGTCAATTGTAACGCTTGAGTCAATTACGAACTGCTTGTCGAAGATTGTCTTGCCTGTGATCGGGTCAACGATAAGAACTTTGAAACCGTCCTGTGCGTCTCTTGTTACGGAAACATCCTGGTTGATGTCAACATAGATGCCTGAATCCCAGAGAGCTGTGTAGATGTTGTTCATGATGTTCTCGAGGTTGAACTGGTCAACTGTCGGGATTGTGGGAAGATTCCACTCCTTCTCCCATGTCCACTTGCCGTCCTTGTAGAGGAGGTAGTTATCATAGAGAGTGTTGCCTGATACGGGCTGGATGAGGTGGACTCTGTATCCGAATGTATTGTCGTTTTCTACATCAATCTTATAGTCACGACCGTAAACAAGACCTGTGCCCTGGATACCTTTCTGAACGTTTGCAAGAATGCTTGCGAAATCAAGTGTGGGGATAAGTGATGTGAGTTTCGGAGCAGCGAGGTTGGAAGCTGCGCGGTTTGTTCTTGCCGCTGTGTTTGTGAAGCAAGCTGAAGCCGAAACTGCTGTGATGCTGAAGATCATTGTGAGTGCAACTACAAGTGCGATTATCTTTCTCATATCCGTTTTTCCTTTCAATCCCATTTTGAATAATCAACGGGGCTTTTCGTCTCCCTCGTTCTTACACGGCTATTATATAAGGGCGGTTCTCGGACAGTCAACCAAAAAGTGTCCATAAAGACCTTTTTCTGCGTTTTATACAACTATCATTCAACAATGCCCCTGTTTTTTGTTGTTAACAATGACGAAAATAATGAACAAAGCCCCTGATGTTCACATTTGACAGAAGTCGCGTCCGTTTCTATAATGTTATTGTTATTAAGATTTTGGAGGTTTTTTCACCATGAAAGCATCTGAAACAAGCGAGCGTTACGAAGGCAAACTTCGCGAGTGCTGCAACTATGCCGCAAGAACTGCGAAGAACTTCGCAGCGGACAGCAACTCAAAGAGACAGGCATGCGGACCGGACGAGAAACTTCTCGCCGACACTCTGAAAGGGGACCTCTCCTCATTCTGTGACACGGTCACCGAGGACAAGTTCACTGCCGATCAGACGGCATACATCCTCTCAAACCTGCTCATTTTCATCTTTATGATTCTCTCGGCAGCTGCCGGCATCTGCGCCTGCATCTTCCCCGAGTATTCCGTAATTCTCCTGATAGCCGCGGCTGTCCTGGCCTTCCTCTCCCTGCTGGGATTCTTCGGAGTCTTCGGCGGCACCTCCAAAAATGTTGAGGGACAGAACATATTCGCCGTAAGAAAGCCCGAGGGCGAAACGAAGAAGCGCGTAATCCTGGAGGCGAATCTCGACGCCCCCTTCAAGCGTAAGATCAGCCCGAAGGCGGTCGTCATCTTAAAGACCGTAACTTTTATAGGTATTATCCTTTATCTTGTATTCGATGTAGTTGAATTCCTGGTTTTAAAAGACCAGATTGATTTCTTCGCATCAAAATTCTTCACCTATATCAGTTTCCCTCTCGCACTCTTCGCTTTCATTCCCCTTGTGCTCTCCAGAAGCGTTATCGCCGGCGCATCCTTCCCCGGTGTCGTTGACAACCTTGTCGGATGCTACACTGCGGCGGGCGCCCTTCGCTATATGTCCGAGATGAACCTGCGCCTTAAGGAGACAGAGCTCTGCGTCCTTCTCACAGGCGCAAAGAACGCGAACCGCTCCGGCGCCCGCACATATTGCAAGTACCACTCCGAAGAGGACGCGGCATTTGAGACCACCGTCATCTCAATCGACTCAATCTTCAATGCCGACACAATCACCGTTCTCTCCTCAGGCAAGCGCGCGACCGATGCCATTGCGGCCGCCTCGACAAATTCCGGGGTTGAAATCCTCAGCACAAGCCCCAAGTATATAAAGAAAAACGGCTCTATGAAAGCCTTTAAGAAGAGCAAATACGCATGCGCGACAATAACGAGTCTCGGCGACAACCTTCCCGCCTATTTCGGAACGGAGAAGGACACCGCTGAGAACATAAACGTAAAGGCGATTGAAGACACAATGAAACTCGCACTTGAGGCCGCGTACGCGATAGACGGCTGAGCATAAAAATAAAACCCGCTCCTGACCGGAGCGGGTTTCTTTTTATTTTATTTGCTTCTTGATCTCTTTTCAATCACGTCGCGTACAAGCGGCTCAAGAAGATTCATCAGCATGTCGGGAATACCGAAGGCCATGACCTTGATCATCTCAAAGACGGATCCGCTGTTGAACAGATGGACTATACCGTCAATCATGGCGTCTGAGACGGCACCGTGTGATACTGCGGTGATTCTCTTGAGAGGCAGGGTCATCAGTGAGTTGTAAACTACCGCGAACTGAACGGGATCCTCTATGACCATATCAACCAGTTCCTCGAGTCTGGGAAGGAGTTTCCTGCCCATCTCGGTATCTTTAAACTCATCAAGGCACTGGTCACGCGTTACGCGGTCATCCTTCCTTGAAGGAACATAATCCGCGGGATAGGCGCCGAATATATCGACAAAGTCCTCTTCATCAACATTCTTGATGTCAGCGGTCCAGTACTTGGGAGTTGCCTCTCTGTAGTCTATTTCGCCTGAGTTCTCCCTCGAGTCTACATCGACCTGCGCGGTGAGGCGGATATCCTCTGAGGATGCGCCGACATAGATGTCATATGTGCCGCCCTCGACAACGAAGCCTTTAAGGGTCGGTGAGTAGTACTCAAATGCGCTGCGGTCAAGCTCTATTGTAACTGTCTGGCTCTGGCCGGGATTTAAGTAAACCTTCGCAAACTCCTTGAGTTCCTTCTTTGCCCTGTAAACCAGGGAATCCTTAAGGCCGACATATACCTGCGCCGTCTCGGCCGCGCCGTAGCCGCCGCTGTTGGTTATGGTAAATGTAAGCTGAAGTTTGTCGTTTGGCGTTATATTCTTTGATGAGAGCGTAAGGTTCGAATAATCGAAGTGCGAATATGAGAGACCGTGTCCGAACGGGAAGAGTACCGGAACGCCCGCCTTCTCGAAATAGCGGTAGCCGACATAGATGCTCTCTTTGTAGATGAGGTTGTTGTCGGGCTGAGTCTGGTAGTTCTCGGGACAGGGTGTATCCTCAAAACGTACGGGATATGTCTCGGGAAGTTTTCCGCTCGGGGAAACCTTACCGGTGACTATGTCATATATTGCCGTACCCTGAGCCTCACCGAGGAGGTAGGTCTGGAGTATGGCTGCCGGGAGGTCAACCCAAGGCATCTCGACACAGCTGCCTGATGTGAGTATAACGGCAGTGTTCGGATTGGTCCTGCAGACAGCCTCAATGAGGGCGGTCTGTGCAGCGGGTATACCCATACTGCGTCTGTCTGCGCCTTCAGCCGCGTCAATTTCATCACAGCTTACAAAGACAAGTGCAACATTTGCGGCGTTCGCGGCTGCAACGGCCTCGCTGATAAGTTTCTGATTGATCTCGTCCGGAGACTTGATATCGTAACCTTTTGCGTAGTAGTAGCCCATGTTGGCTGACTTGAACGCATCGATTACGCTTACGACTTTATATGAGTTGATACCTGCGCTTCCTGCGCCCTGATACATGGGCTTTTCGGCGCGCTCACCGATGATGGCGACAGTTGCGCCCGGTCTTACGGGCAGTACGCCGTTGTTCTTGAGGAGGACCGGGCACTGCTCGGCCGTGACGCGCGCCACTTCATGGTCGCCGTCGAGATTGCGCTTCGGCGCAGGGCTCTTGAGCAGGGGCTCGGATTTATTGACGAGCTCGGCAACCTTCGTCGCGGCGACCTCGAGGTTTACGGCATCAAAGCCGTCTTTTCTGAAAGCCTTGGCAATCTTGCGCACATTTGCATAACCGGAACCCGGCATTTCAAGATCAAGACCGTTCTCAAGGCTCGTGACGCGGTCATTTACCGCCATCCAGTCAGAGACGGTGAGACCCTGGAATCCCCATTCTCCGCGGAGAACATGTTCCATAAGCCATGAGTTCTCAGAGCAGTATGTGCCGTTGAGTTTGTTATATGCCATCATTATCGTCCAGGGCTGAGCCTTCTTGACGGCAATTTCAAAGCCGCGGAGGTAAATCTCTCTGAGAGCGCGGTCGTCAACGAGCGAATTCGAGACCATACGACGGGTCTCCGTGCTGT
>JAEEGJ010009518.1_pt1 | contig 25931 bp, 25 predicted proteins | sample 8958761 | NCBI WGS metagenome assembly JAEEGJ01 (sample SAMN16246546, study PRJNA631951) | gut metagenome | biome: gut microbiome; feature: rumen; material: RS-attached | host: Bos | place: Iran: Karaj | collected 2018-10 | reverse complement strand
GGTCATTTGTGTGGATTGCGCCGTGAGGTGGAATGCCAGACCCATTATTAGGGCAGTAAGCAACAATCCGCGTTTTATTATGTGTTTCATTGGTGTGGAATTAGGTTTGCAAAATGTTGAAAGATGCAAAAATACACTTTTTTGAAATACTATGGTCTTCGCCATGGCGAAAAAAAGTTGTGTGGCTAATGCGCTGAAAGATAAGGTGCAGTAACGGAATCTTTGCAGTCTAGCATCTCTTTCGGCGTGCCTTTGAAGATGACTTTGCCACCCATGGCACCGCCGCCGGGACCGAGTTCCACGAGGTAGTCACAAACTTTCAACATCTCTAGGTTATGCTCGATAAGGAAGATGGTATTGCCCGCCTCGACCATGGCTTCAAACAAGTCGAGGATACGCCTGATGTCGTTGAGGTGAAGGCCGTCGGAAGGCTCGTCCATGATGAAGATCTTGCCTGCGTCACGGAGATATGAAGCCAATTTGATGCGCTGCAACTCGCCGCCCGAGAGGGTCGAGAGTGACTGGTTGAGATGCAGATAGCCCAATCCGACCTTGCGCAAAGGCTCCAGTTTCTCGGCAATGATAGTACCAGCAAACATCTCGGAGGCCTTGTTGGCGGTCATGTCCATCACCTCGGCAATGTTCATGCCGTTGACCTTATAAGATAAGACTTCGTTGCTGTAACGCAGTCCGCCACAGGCCTCGCAGGTGGTCTCGATGGCATCCATGAAGGCCATGTCGCTGACGATGACGCCCTTGCCTTGACAAACGGGACAACCTCCCTTGCCGTTGAATGAGAACAAGTCGGCTTTGGTCTTGTTCACTTTGGCGAAGAGTTTACGGATATCGTCGGCCACTTCGAGATAGGTGGCAGGGGTGGAGCGTAGGCTGATGCCTATGTTTTTTTGGCTGATGTAAACGATTTCCTCGGGCTTTGGATAGGCATTGCGGAAGCACTCCATCAACGAACTTTTACCCGAACCTGCCACGCCGGCAATGCCGCACATCACGCCTAAAGGCAAATCCACGGTTAGGTTTTTGATGTTATGCAAAGAGGCGTTATCAAGGTGGAAGAAGTTTTTGGGTTGTCGCACTTGCTCTTTTATTGCACTCGTTGCGCTGAGCGAAATGCCTGTTAGTGTCTGGCTTCGCAATAACTCGTCGTAGCTGCCTTCAAAGACGATTTCGCCGCCTTTCATGCCTGCACCAGGACCCATGTCGATGATGTGGTCAGCGATTTTGATCATGTCCTTGTGGTGTTCCACGAGGATGACAGTGTTGCCGTGGTTTTTCAGCTTCTGCACCGACTTCTGCATGAGCAGGATGTCATGGTTGTGCAGGCCCACGCTGGGCTCGTCGAGGATATACATCACGTCGGAGAGTGGCGAGTTGATGTATTTGGCAATCTTGCAGCGTTGTGCCTCGCCACCCGAGAGCGTGCCGATGGCGCGGTCGAGGGTGAGGTAGCCGAGACCGATTTCTTCCAAGGCTGCCAGTCTTTCGATGGTGGCGTGCTTGATGTCCTCGGCTAAAGGATTGTCGATGGTTTCCATCCATTGGCGGCAGTCGGCGATGCTCATGGCAGTGACTTCCGCGATGTTGACTCCCTTGATTTTGCAAGAGCGTATCTTCTCGTTGAGGCGGGTGCCGCCGCAGTCGGGACAGGTGCCCATGGTCAGCATGGGATTAAGCACGGCGGCATGAAGCAGGCCTTCCTCCGAGTTGATGATGCTGCGGTACATGCGCGGGATAAGGCCTTCGTATTTGGCGCTCTTTGGCCAGTTGGACGGCGGGTTTTTCAGCTTGATTTGAGGCGAGTTGAGGAAGAGATCGAGTTCTTCGGGCGAATAGTCTTTGATTTTCTTGTCGAGGTCGAAAAGGCCACTGTGGGCGTAGCGGATCCAGCGCCAGCCACCCTTGCCGAAGGCGATGTAGTGAATGGTGTCTTCATCGTTGAGCGACTTGTCGAAGTCGACGAGCTTGTGGATGTCCAACTCGCGTATTTCGCCTAATCCTGCGCAGCGGGGACAGCTTCCAGATGGGTGGTTAAAAGAGAAAGCATCGGAATAGCCTACGAAAGGCTGCCCAATGCGTGAAAACAACAGGCGTAGCAAGGCATAGATATCTGTGTAGGTGCCTACGGTTGACCTGGAGTTGGAAGTGGGTTTTCTTTGTTCGATGACGATGGCGATGGGTAGGTTCTCGATGTCGCCGACGTGGGGACGTCCGTATTTCGGGAGGTATTGTTGCGTGAATGAGGGGAAGGTGTCGTTCAACTCGCGGCGCGACTTGGCGGCGATGGTATCGAGCACCAACGATGACTTGCCCGAACCTGAGACGCCTGTCACCACGGTGATCTGTCGCTTGGGAATGTTGACGGATACGTGCTTCAGGTTGTTTTCGAAGGCGTCTTTGATGACGATTTGGTCAAAATTAATTGGCATAAAATGCATTTTTTTCGTGTTGCAAAGGTAAAAATTATTATTTTTGCAGCCCAATGAAAGACGAAAAGAGGACATTTGTATATAAAATGTCGTTTCCCTTTGTATTTATTTTGCTTGTATTCCTTGGTGGGTGCACCATGGTTTCGCAAATGATTCGTGGGAACGATGATAGGGCCGATTGCGACGACACTAAGTTGCAGGATCTGCCTGCTATTGACTATTGTGACGGTTTGTTTGTGACGCAATGGGACTCCATCAGGTATGACCTGCCCGATCCTTCAAAATACTGCAAGAACCATACGGTGGCGGACAGCATCATCGACTATGCTATGAGGTTCATGCGTGTCCCGTATGTGCCTGCCGGACATGGTCCCGACAAGTTCGACTGCTCTGGCTTTACCCACTTCGTGTTCAGCCGCTTTGGCTATAACTTGAGCTATTACGCGCCTGACCAATTGCATCAAGGATGGCGCGTGATCCACAGGCCTGAAGAGCTGAAAAGAGGCGATTTGGTGTTTTATGGTGGACGTCGCAACACAAAGGAAATAGGTCATGTGGCCATCGTGGTAAACAACGATCCTGCCAACCATAGTTTTACCTTCATTCATGCTACCGTGAATTTGGGCGTGACCGTTTCAACCTCGACGGAGGCATATTATGCCCAGAGATACATCACTGCATGTAGAGTTTTACCCGAGAATTAATATGAAAACCAAAGTCTTCTTGTTTGTTTTGCTGGCTTTTGCCTTCCCTTTTGGAGCAATTGCCCAGTTTGTGCATCCTTCCATTGGCAAAAGCGTCTCGTCAGAAGATGGCACGTTTACCATTACGCTGGTTGGGAAAAAGCAGCAGTATTCTGCTGCCGAAAAAGACACTTGGGACACGGACGTCCGTTCGCCCAAGTCGGTCAACATCCATCCCAATGGGACAAAGTATTACGTCAATTCCTTGGAAGCCTGCAAGACGGTTGTCTATGAGGCAGGCAGCAACAATAAACTGAAGGTCATCCTTCATAAGTTTTCGGAAGCCGACTCGGCCTTGTGGAGCAAGCCTTCGGGTTTGTTTGAGTTTACGCATTACAAGAAAAACCTCAATAATTTTATGGGGAAGCCTGTCGAGAGTGCTTTCTCGCATGGAGGACGTTACCTTTGGGTACCTTATTACCGTCGTAGCTATGACATCAACGCACAAGATCCATCGGCGGTGGCCATTATCGACACGGAGACGGATAGCATCATCCGTTTGATGGAGACTGGCCCGCTGCCCAAGATGATTGCGGTTTCGCCTGATAACAGGTATATTGCCATCACGCATTGGGGGAACAACACTGTGGGCATCATTAATATTATGGGTGATTCACCTGAGAAATGGCATTATGTTTCGTGCATCGAGGTGGGGAAGAAGCTGACCCTAAATTTCAGCCTCACCCATTCCGTCGACCGCGACGTGAACAGCGGACTATGCTTGCGTGGGACGGTGTTTACCAAGGACAACCGTTACCTCTTGGTGGGTTGCATGGGCGGCAATGGCGGTATCGCTGTGATCGATGTGCCCAATGCCAAATATCTTGGCACCGTATATGGCATGATGACGAATCTGCGCCATTTGGTCATCCGCGGTGGTTATTTGTATCTGAGCATCAATAAGTTTGGTTATGTGCAACGCATCCCGTTGAAAGACTTTATGCGTGTTGCCACTCAGATGGAAAACAAGAAAGCCACCATTAATGGCTGGGAGAATTGCAAGGTCGGCTCTGGCACCCGAACGATTGAAATCACGCCCAACGGACGTTATGTTGTGGCTGCCTGCAATTCGAGCAACTGCCTTTCTATTGTTGACACCAAGACGATGAAAAACATCGCTACCATCCCCGCCGATTCGTTCCCTGTCGGACTCGATATCTCCAAGGATGGCAAGTACGTCTACACTACCTCTCAAGGCCACTCAGGTCATGGCGGCAACTGCGTCGACATCTATCGAATGGATTATTGATCTTTCCTTTGTAAGGTAATTACTTCAATTAGTGAATGCGGCAGGTCTTGACCTTAGCCATGGGGATTTCGTTTTCCGCTACCGTCATTAAATCTCGGTCGAGGATGACAAAATCAGCATCTTTGCCCACTTCAATACTCCCTTTGCGACATTCGAGGAAGCAACCTTTGGCCACCCAAATGGTGATGGAACGCAAGGCTTGTTCGCGGGTTAGTGCATTCTCCATTTGGAAGCCTTCGGCGGGTGTGCCGTCCAAATGCTTGCGAGCCACAGCGGCATAGAAGGTATAAATAGGGCTGATGTCTTCGATGGGGAAGTCGGTGCCGTTGATGACCCATCCGTTTTGCAGCAGCAATTGCTGGTAGGCGTATGCATTCTTGATGCGGTCGCCCAGGCGCTCGTCGGCCCAGTCCATGTCGGAGGTGCAGTGTGTGGTTTGGATGGAGGGGATGACGGATAAATCTCCAAAGCGTTGGAAGTCCGCATCAGACACCGTTTGTGAGTGCTCGATGCGCCAGTGGAGGTCGTTTTGGCCTTTCAGGTATTCGGAATAAATGTCCAGGATATGGTGTACGCCGCCGTCGCCGATGGCATGGCAACAGACTTGGTAGCCGGCCTCGTAGGCCTTTTGGCAGACGTGACGATAGAACTCGTCGCTTTCAAGAATCAAGCCGTCATTGGTCGGGTCGTCGGAGTAGGGCTCAAGCAGTTTTGCACCGCGTGAGCCTAAGGCACCGTCGGCGTAAATCTTAACGCTGCGGACGGTGAGTCTTTCCTTGTCGATGACGCCTTGACGCATGAAGTGGTCCATTGTCTCGTCATCGGGGTTGACCATCGCGTTGACGTGCATCTTGAGTTGTCCTGCCTGTTGCAGGCTGTCGATGAGCTCGATGGTGGCGATGTCCTGTCCCGCATCGGTGACGCTGGTCAGGCCGGCGGCCATGCAGTTCTCTTGCGCCTTGAGTAGGGCTTGGATGCTTTGGGCAGTCTCCATTTTGGGTACCAGAGCCTTGGCTGCATCGGCAAGGTTGTCCAACAGCACGCCTGTGCAGCGACCCTCTTTGATGATAGCCATGCCACCATCCATCTTCGTGTTCGCGTCAATGTTGGCTAATGCAAGAACCTCCTTGGAAACCAATACTGCATGACCATCCACGCGGGTTAGCAGGACTTTCTTGTTGGGGAAGGCTTCAGTGAGTTGGGTGTTGTCGGGGAACTCGGCCACTTCCCAGAGGTTTTGGTCCCAGCCGCGACCCAAGAGCCATTCGGCAGGGTAGAGGCTGTCGTGTGCCTTGAGGCGTTCGATGACTTCGTCGTAGGAACGGCAACCTTTCAGGTTGGCCCAGCGGACGAGGTTCTCGCCGTAGCCTGTGAAGTGGCTGTGTCCATCCATGAAGCCGGGATACACCGCGTCGCCTTGGGCATCGATGGTTTCCGTGGCGACATATTGGCGCATAATGGTCTCTTCATCGCCAACGGCGACAAACTTACCTTCTTTCACGGCAAAGGCTTGGGCTTTGGAGAAGTCGTTGTCAACGGTATAGATATTGGCGTTGTGGACGATGAGGTCGACGGGTGTTTTTTGGTTGCAGGCGGTCATACAGATCAGAATTGTGGCGATGAATGCTAGGGAGATTTGTCTTGTATGTGTTTTCATGGTCTGTTGTCTGAGAATTGGGCGAAAAAACAAAACTGCGTTACAACCATTCCACTTTTCCGCTTTCGAGATTATAGAATGCCGCAACGACTTTGGCGCCAACATGATGGACGATTTCGTCTTCTTGGATTAGTTGTGCCATCCTTTTAGCATGCTGGCGGGCGTTGTCATCGATGCAACAGCTCGGGTTGATTGAAGGTTTGATGCGTTTGGCGATATCGAGGATGTGACCAGGCAAATCGCCACCTTGACAGGTTGCCGTGACCGCACCGCAGGCTGCGTGTCCCATGACGACCACCAACGGTGTCTCCAGATGCTCGACGGCATATTCTATGGAACCAAGGACTTCCTCGTCCACTATGTTGCCAGCGTTGCGGATGACAAAGAGGTCGCCGAGCTTCTGGTCGAAGATGATCTCGGGTGCCACGCGGCTGTCGGAGCAGCAGAGGACCACGGCGAAAGGGTGTTGACCTTCGCAGAGTTTCTTTCGGTCTTCGATGTACGAGTCTTTATTGGACAATGTTCCCGTAACAAAGCGTCCGTTGCCTTCTTTGAGAGATCGGAAAGCGGATTCAAACTGTTCCATTTTCAAAGCGTATTTTCGGAATAAACCTTGATTTGGTGTTGAAAGGTTTGTTTGATAAACGTCTAGGGGTTCTTTAACGTTTGCTCGGGCTTGCTCTCAGCTGATTTTACGTTTTGAGGTGAGATTTTCTCAGGAGGGCTCTTTGGCTTGCTGGTTTCTTTGTTAGGCTTGGGTTTAGTTCTTGTAGTTGTCAAGGTCGCATCGCAGCTTGTCATACCAAAGAATGCGACTAATACAAGCAATGATAATAGTTTCTTCATCGTTCGGAATTTTTTTGTGGGTATGCATGAATGAGACGATGCAAAAGTATTAGCTTTATTCAACAAAAGCAAGTTTTTTACAATATCTCTCGTGCAATCCATGCGCAGGCCTCGGCATCGGCGAGCGCGTTATGGTGGTTGACCAAATCGTAGCCGCAGGCAGCCGCCACGGTGTGAAGCTGATGGTTGGGCAGCAACTTTCCGAAGTGTTTGCGCGAGGCGCGGCAGGTGCAATAGAATTGATAGTCGGGGTAATCCATCTGGTAGCAGCGCATCACGGCCTTGAGACAACCTTCGTCGAAAGGACTGTTGTGCGCCACGAGAGGCAGCCCTTCTATAAGCGGTTCAATCTTTTGCCAAACGTAAGGAAACACAGGCGCGTCCTCTGTGTCTGCCTTGGTGATACCGTGGACGAGCGTATTCCAATATAGGTAATAGTTTGGCTCCGGCTGAATTAGCGAATAGAACGAGTCCACAAATTCACCTTCTTTCACAATTACAATGCCCACACTGCATACGCTGGTGCGCTCGTTGTTGGCAGTCTCGAAGTCTATGGCGGCGAAGGAGTTCATTTCTTGCTGTAATTATTCCACATCCGTTTCACCATCTCCGCAATCTCCTCACGCAGCCAAAGTGGTTCTAGCACTTCAAGCGCATCGCCATTCCAGAGGAGTTCCTGCTGGAAGTCGAAGGTGGGGCGCACCTCAACGGAGAAGATGCTGTATTCGCCAGTATGTACCAGTTCCTTTTGTGAAGGATGCAAGGGTAGGGAACGCAGGTAGTTGGCTTGGTTGGCACTCACTTTCATTTTCACGGTTTCGATGGGACAATTCTCATCGCGAATGATCCCGAAACAGCCTTTGAAGTAGTTCTCAGGACTGAATTTCTTGGGATATTTGAAGGTCTCCTCCGACAGTTGGGCTTCCTGTACGCGGTCCAGAGAATAGATTCGGATTTTGTCTTCATAGACGCTGTTTCCCACCATGTACCACCGCTGCCGGAACAACTTCACGCAATAGGGCGCTACAGGGAATGTGTGTTCGTTTTCGCTCCAAAAGCCTTTATAGGTGATGTACAATAATCGGTTTTTCTTCATGGCTTCCATGACCGTGGCAAGGAAGTCCTGACCCGATGGGATGCTTTCCAATAGGATGCGGTCGCTGAGTGCTTTGTTTTCCAACAGTGTGTTGTTGACCGACATGGTGCTGAGCAGCCAACGTTGCAGGCCGTCGTCCTCAAGCACCTCGCGGTTCTCGATGTAATAGCGGTCGCCGTCGCTCTTGTCGCACATAATGACGAGGCCGAACATCTCTTCTACTGCGTTCTTCCAAGTGTGGAACGTGCGCCGCGGAATCTCCAGCCCCTCGCTCAAATCGGTATCGAGCCACCGACGGTTGATTTCCTTCAGGGTGATTTTCTTGGCATGGTAGAGCGTCTCTACGAGCCAGACGTATTTGTTGATTTGGTTTTTGGACATAGTTTTTAGTTTTCTGATTGATAAGGCCCACCACCCCTTTCACCATCCTTTTCCCTTCTGTTTGAACTTGTGCAATTTTTGCACAGGTTGCCTCTCGCTCTTCTTCCTCCATGGGGTTAGTTTTATGCTGCAAAGATAAAAAAAGATTGTGCCAAATTAATGCACAGGCAAAACTTTTGTAAACCAAATTCTTCTTTGAATGTATTGGGAATATCCTGTCAGCTCTTTGCGAAGTTCAGGTTGCAGCGAAGTGTATCGGATGCAGGCGGCAAGCCAATCAAGAATGACTTGACGATAGGCTTTGCCTTTGTATTCGATGTGCGAGAGGGCTTCAGTATGCTCATTATTGAGGGTCAAGCTGAGCCGATTGCGCTTATACTCAACGGCGATACTTCTTCCCTGATTGTCAACAATAATCATGTTTGGATTCACCTGAGCGGATTCACAATCGAATGGGAATGGCCTTTTCTGTCGTATCACTTCATTAAGGAAAGTGTACATAAAGACACGCCCCATGCCGTGTTCGTCCTCGTGACTGAGCAAGCGGACGATGGTGGCCGCGTTGATTGTTTTCGATGCCATCATTATTATTTGCATTTCAGTCTTTTGAAAAACGCCTTTATTCTTGAGGTTTTCTTTGTTGCTTGTTGTGGCTCCTTCATGGCACGGATTAGGCTTTTGGCTACTTCCGCCAACAAGTCATCGGCCTTTGTGAAGGCTTGGTTTATGGGCAAGTCGCAGTATTGTGTTTTGATGTACTGGTTGTTGAGCAGGAAGAGAGCATCCGCGTTTCTTGCCATGTCTTGAATCCCTTCCGAGGCTTGCAAGAATCTGCGTTCGCCTTCCAACTCGAATGGCAAAGTGGCAAGGGCAACGGTCGTGATGCCCATCTTTTTTGACTCACGGGCGATTACGGGAGCCGCACCCGTGCCGCATCCGCCTCCAAGACAGGTGACGACAAAAGTCATTGAAGGTTTGTCGTCGAACAGTTTCTTTATTGCATCTGTGTTTTCTTCAGCTGCGATGCGTGCTTTTTCGGGGCTGTTGCCGCTTCCAAGTCCGTCTGTGCCGAGTTGCAGGGGCGTGGCGGCGACTGATTTCTCGAACACTTTGGCATCCATGTCGCAGGCCACAAAGGAGAAACCTTCAAAATGGTTTTGGCTTATATGGTTGACGATATTGTTGCCGCCACAGCCAACGCCGATTACTTTAACGGTTGACTTTGCCGTTGAGGTTGCTTTTTTGTTCATATTCGTTGTATTGTTATGAGATTTCAACATTCAGTTCGATATTGAAGTCGCGCACCCAAAGGAGGTCAAAAATGGCGAATTCCATGTGCTCGAAAAGGTCGTGGAATGGGAGAATAAGATGCATGTCTTTTGTCAGTTTTCCGTCTAAACCCTCGTTCCAATTGTCCGTTTCTTCGCTCAAATATAGCATTTGTTGTTCGGATTCTATTGTTGGGACGGGGGAATGATAGGTGTCAATTCGGAATTGTCCGAATCCGTCACTGTACAAGGGGATAAAGTCATCGATTGTTCCATTTAGTATGTCCCACATCTGTTTGGCGCGTTCGTCTTGAATGGGATGCAAAGGAGGATAGTCGTAGCCGAAATAGCATTTGCCCTCCACTTCGATGGTTCCTGGCAATTCTGCTTTGGCCACCGACTCATAAAGTGCTATTGTGCGTCTACGCATCTCTATCATCTGCTGTTTCATGGCCTCGTTGAAGTCACTGAGCAGTTGCAAATAATTGTCGTCCATCACGAACATTTCGTTCAAGATGGTTTTCCTGATGCTCAAAAGGTTTTGGATGGCTACTCTTCCTGTTTCCATGCCCCACATGCCTTTCTCGCTCTGCCGCTGACAGTCGAGAATCATGTATTCCACCTTCCTGACGGGCTGTGAGTTGTAAATTTCTTGTATGGTCATAGTGCGTTATGATTTAACGCTGCAAAGAAAAAGAAAGCCTGTGCCGAATTGAAGCACAGGCTTGACGACAAATGAAAAATTGTCCCTAACGGTTCAAAATGTTTATGGCTTCATAGGCTTTTTGGATGGTTAATCCATCGTTTTCATCGGTCTGAACCAAGTGTTCCTGCTGACTATGGAAGAAGACGTTTTCATCGTCGAGGATGACATATTGGAATGGCGGTGTTGCACATTTATGCAACCATGCCTGGATCTCGAGCGCTTTAGCATTGCGTTCCGGGACGGACAACATTTCGCCGCTTTTAGCATCTTTGTATGTAGTGCTCAGAAGGATTGGGGTCATTGAAAACAACTCATCAGGAAGGTTGCGGTCTTTCCATAACGCCTGCATTCTTATCCAGCCTTCATTTCGCCAAGTGGAGGAAAGAACAATCTTACAGCCAGAATGATCAACAATGTATTTAAGATTGCTGATGGTTTTTGGGTCGAACATGGCACCAAACTCGTCATAATGGTCGATGCCTTCTTTTCTGAGCAGTTTGGCATAATTGGTAGTGTTCAACACGCCATCAAAATCGAGGAAGAGGTACGTTAATTCTTTCTTTTTTAGATAATCTTTAAGCATACTCATAGTAAAAGCTAATATGTTGCGAGATGCAAAGAAAAAGAAAGCCTGTGCCGAATTGAAGCACAGGCTTGATGGTAAACAAAGAAAATGTTTTAATAGTTCAAAACATCTATTGCATTATCGAATCAATAAATTCAACAATGTGTTTTATTTCTTTGTCCATAAGAGCAAACGCTTGCTGTTCGTCATTAGGAGCGTCAAAATAGTAAACATATCGAGCCCCATTCCAATTATAGCCCGTGACATTAAGAATAGGTTTTAAGACATTTTCTATTTCTTCCGCTTTAGTATTTCTCATGTGTACTTCGATTGCCATCTGCTGACTGTTTTTACCTCCATTCCAGTAAGCATCTATTGCGATTTTTTTGCTTTCTTTGTCAAGATAAACACATGTGTTATAATATGGATAGAAATCCAATTTAGTCCATTTCGAAAATAATAGACAATCTTTTCGACTAAGATAATACTTATATGAATGTATATTTGCGTGTGCGCCACTTGCGTATGTTTTCTCTATAAGGTAAATACTACCATCGGGCCACCATTGAATATTCTTTTGTTTGCAAAACCGAAGAAGTTCAGGCACATGAACAAATTCTGCCCAATCATCTTGTACAGGAAAACCGTCAATCATACTTTGGAAATCGATATTATTGTCTAAGTCGTCAAAGAAACTCTTGAATCCGTCTATGTTTTCATTTATCAGCACATGCCAATCACTCCATTCGTAAGCGAAGGAATAATTCGTGTTTCCTCTGAAGACCTTGGGGTATTCGATAAGGTTACGTGTTATCAGCGCCCGTCTAACAATATCGCCTATATCATCTTTACTATTACCGACAAAAACTGCATCAAATAAACTAGAATATTTCTTGAATAAATCAATGCTAAAGCCATTTTCCGTAATTGACCATTCAATCAAAGGCAAAATTTGTCCAGACCAAATAATATGACTTGGTATGTTTCGACTTTGTGCCTGCCAAAACAACTCTTCAATTTCCTCCCTTTTTGAAGGATTCTCTTTTAATATATCTAACTTGAGTTTCTCTTCACTTGTTAGAAGTGTTGTTGAAATAGTTCTGCTCAATTCTGAATCCAACAACTCAACAATATCTCTGAATGACAAAGCAATTTGGACAATGTCATAGACCAAATTATTCACATCTTTGCTTACATTATCAATGCGCATTAAATTGTGAACAAATTCATAAAGGCGAAGCAGATTTCTGTCATTAGAATCATTAATGTTCCATTTTCTGCAATATTGAATTAACGGAAGAAGTAGAAAACAGTCTATTTGTCCAATAACCTTGTTGTCTTTTGCGTCTTTATTCTTTGAAGGTGAAAGATATTCCTTCTTCAAATACCCTTTATGACCCCATTCATCAAACAGAAACCTAACCACTTTCCAATAAGCCCATATTTCTTCAAAAGATATTGTTTCTCTAGGGAATGTATATATTCCAGTTGATAGGATTTGCTGTAATTGCTTTTTGTCTGAATAAAGCATCGTAACCCATCTAAAAAATTCATTAAAACCAGCATCTGCGGTATCATTGTCACCTACACGCTTTTGCCAGAACCAGTTCTCTATTTCTTCCCAGTCTTCTGAAAGTGTATGCGTCACGCCTTCGTTCACAGCCCTTGAGTATGTTTTATTAATGTCTTCCAAAAGAACTAACGGCTTTAGGTTTTGAGTATTTGACAAAGGCTCTCCAGTTGTGTTTATTACTACAAAAGTTTCTTCACCATTTTTACGGTTCTCCATATCATAATACATGAATGTCAAATCCGTAGTGATGAAACGGCCAAACTCTCTACACCATTTTTCATCTTGTCCTTTTATGACATCCTGAATTTTCTCTAAAGCTTTAATCATGCTACAGATACTTGGATCCAAATTGTACTCATTAAAGAACCATGTAGCTGACTTAATATCACAAACGCTTTCAATGTGACAAGAATCTTCTTTCTCATTTACAAAGAAATGGCACACAAGGTCACTTAGAAAATATAAGGACGATTCTCTTATTGAATACTGCAAATATGGTTCCCTGTCATCATGAAAGTATTCATAGTCTGATATTAAATACTTTTGAAAAGCGTTGTCGGAAGTCTTTTTGTTTAGCATACCTAACAACAAAAACAGGGTGGTTATTCGCTGTTGCCCATCGCAAAGTTGAATATGGTTTTCAGGAGCTTCATAACCATATATTAAACCCAAATTGAGTGCGCCCGTGTTATCTTCGTTGTCATATTGCTCAACTAAAGATTTTACGAATCCGCTAACTAATTCTTTCTTTTCCGCTGTGTGCTCTTCATTACCCCAGCAATAATCACGCTGTAGGTCGGGAATGATTATCCTTCGGATTCCAGAGAATAATTCACCTAATGTGTAGGTTTCACCAGTAATAAAATTAATCTTGTTTCTCATATTCAAATAGGGCCTTTAATTCGGTGTAATCTGTTTCAAATTTCTTTATTGTATCGATTTTGTTTAAAGCAATAGCTTTGCCGTCCCATCCTTCTTTCTCGGCAAAAACACAAATTGTATGCAATAAATGCCTACTCCTTACAAGCTCTCTTTTATTTGGACTAAAGAACAGTTCCTTCTTTTCCTGGAAATCACTATTGTTAAACTGAGAGTTCTCGTTTTTGTATAAAAGTACCAAATTTCCAATGCTATGTTCCGTTGTTCTTATAGTTTGGCCAGCCACCTCTGCTTTAATATCATCGCGAAACATTGTAAAATCTTCTAGTCTTTTTTGTTCATTATTGCCATCAAGCCATTTGCCATCAATCAAATGACCTACTTTGGATTTAGCTTGAATATGTTCCAACGAACGCTCACCAGACTCCCAAATTTGGAAATTAAAAGGTCTTTCTTGTTTAATGTCTTGATCCACATTAAGGCGCAACAAAAACCTAAACGCCTCCTCTTTATAATTTAAATACAAAAAATCATCAGTAATGGCATCAAAGGTTGCATCATACTTGGATTTAAACGCTTCTTTTTTCTTATCAACAATCTCATCATGTGTCATTCCAAGAAAAACGAGTTTGTAATAATCCGATAAATTGTCACGCTTGTCTTCAACAAAATAATGGTTGATGAATTTCTTTTGGTTATCCCTATCAAAAACCCTCAGAATTGCACCAATCATATTGTGTGTTGAAGGAATATTGTATGCGTCCTCAAATCTTTTTTGAAGTCGGCGGAGGTCACCAAAAGTCTGCTTTGCTTCATAAGATGATTCATTTTGTAAACATTTTGTTTTAAAACTCTCAAAGGTTAATACTTCTCCTTTTTTTTGTTGTAGATATGAAGTGATTAAAAGCCCCATAGTATTCCTACAGTCGAACAAAAGTTGAACTTTCTCATCATTCCACCAATGTAACCACTTATCCCATTCTCGCGCATATCGGCTTCTTAACATGTTATTTTCCCATTCTTGTTGGAAATCTTGTTGATTGGTATCATTTAATGAAGCGAGCCTAAGTATTTCTGCTTTCACAATCTCCTCCTGTCGCATTTCTGCTTTACTTCCATTCATCATCGTAAACACACGATGTGCCTTATCTTCTATATGGGCTTTGTCTTCTATAACATTAATATATAAAAACCGTACTTTTGACAACAAAAACTCCATGAAGCTGTTTTTGTCGATATTCTCCAATTTGCTTGAAATAATTCGTAGCGTCTTTTTGAAGAAATAAAAATCTTGATAAAACTCATTCTTGTCTTCGCCAATATCGTCAAATTTTAATGCTTTAAGAAAATTATTTGATTCTTGTCTGATTCTATATTGAATGTTGAATTCCCCATCGTATCCTAACCATTTCAATAATAGATATAAGCAAGTTGTTCGCTGTTGACCGTCAATTATTATAATCTCGTTTCTGTTTTCTGTTACAGTAAATCCTTGTAGAAACACATCTGTATTCCCTTCAAATCTAACAATTAAATCATCCAAAAGGTTCTCCACGGAGTTTTTTTCTCCTTCTCGTTTTTTTCCCCACACATAACCTCTTTGATAATCGGGAATCACAAAGGTCTTCTTCTTATCTAAGTATTCCTTAAGAGTTATCGTTGCATTCATAATATGTTGTTTTATAAAACAATAAAATCACAGTAAAACACTTACCCCAAAATGTCGTTACGGAGTTCGTTAATTTCTCCAGCTGTTAAAGGCCGTTTCTCTTCTTGTTCGATTTCGCGTTTTATCAGAAGCATGTAGAACTCTTTTTGCCAATCTTCTTTGAATTCCGTCTTAAACTTGTTCAGCATTAACCAATAGCCTTGGTCGGCTGCGTCTGTGCAAAAATCACCAAAAAGATAGGCTTCTGAGTCATCTTGTCCATGATTGGTTGCGACTTCATACGCTTCAGCATAAATCTCACAATACTCCTCATAATAGTTTTCATTTACAGCATCTGCATAGGCATGGGCATAAATATCACTTTTACCCTGTTTAATACATTTATGATATGCCCGACAATAATCTTCAGCTTTCTCTCTTACATCCGGCTCGCCTAAGTCAAACAAGAATGTATAACGATCTACAAATACAGGATCTATGTTTATAGAGTTGGCATGGATTTCAAGTTCTTTCTGCTTATCTTCTTCATTCAATTCTTCTAAGGCGCTTCTTATTGCAGATTCTTCATTTTCTTCTAAAACGAGATTATCAGCAAATGAGTGCGCCCATTGTTGGCAATGACCTTTTTCTATTTCTGCAACATAGTAAACTATGTATTCATTTGTTAGGTCTATGCTGACGTGGGCATTATCCTTATCAGGAGATTCTTCGTAGTCAGGATCTTCTTCTTGGAGTTCTTTATAGCGACGTTTTACTTCTGCCTCGTATTGAGGATAGTATTTAGGGTCAATGCTTGTTTCGGCGAAAGCATCTTGTATTAGCTTGTCAGTTAGTTCTGTCATCATTGCTACGAACTTTATGGATGTTTATTTCGGCTTATGTATATTTGTGAGAAAACACTTCGCAAAATTACAGTTTTTATTCAGAGCTGAAAAACAATCTTTCTACTTATTCAATTTGGTGTTTCCACTTTGCAAAGAAACAAGAAGCCTGTGCCGAATTGAGGCACAGGCTTGATGGCCTTTTAGCTATAACTCAATCCAATGCAGTATAATTGAAGTCCGACTGATAGCAGTTGGCTTTCTGGTAGTCGAATTGGTAGATGCGCATGTAGGTTTCCTTGATTTCCTTGGCACCATTGCTGAAGGGATTGGAAACATGGGTTGGTAGGGTCACAATGATGACCATTTCAGGTGTAAGCACTGTGCCGTTCACTCTTTTGACCCGCTTGGGCCATACTTTAAATACTTTGCTCATGATAGGAATACTTTATTTGTTGTCTTTCAGCATAATTGCTTTCTTTATCGCCTTTTCCTCCTCTTCAACAATGGAATCCCATAAATTGGACTTTTCAAAATCTTCCATTGGGATGTACTTCACATAGCGGTTGAGGAAATCGATGGAATACAGTTCGTTTTCGCTGCTGTACCAGCCACGGTTAATGAGCCTATTCCAATCCCAACGGTCAATGTATTTGTCGATAAGGTCATAAGTGAGTTTCAGGTCAGAGTTGGCTGAAAGTTCGCTCCAATCCCAACGGTCTTTGAATTTCTCGATGATTTCGGGAATCAGGATTTCTTCGTTTGCTCTTTCAGAGAATGTTTTCCAATTCAGATACTCGCCCCAACGGTCAATCATTGCGGCTGTCCATTTGAAGTTGCTGTTCTCCGATACTTCCTCCCAATCCAAATCGTTGCAGTATTCCTTCAGCAATTCATCAGTTAGTGGATAATCGGAAGAGATTTTCTTCATTGCTTCTTTCTGAATCATTTTTTTCATCAGGTAATCGTTTACTTTGTTGGTTTCCATGACTTTTTATATTTAAGTGTTAGTACTTTTATTGGTTTCTCGCTGCAAAGAAAAAGTGAGCCTGCGCCATATCGAGGCACAGGCTCAAAAAACTTTACATTGTTTTATTGAAGCCGATTTTATGGCTTTCTTTCTGTTCAAGTCGTTCGCCATCGCAATGAGCCATTAGAGTCTCTAATGAAGCATTTCCGTGTAAGACGGTGTCTATGGCGTAGTGACGGGCGACATTCTCAATCTGGCCACCGCTGAAGTCGTAACGCTCAGCCAAGGTTTGGATGTCGGTCTCATTCAAGTCTGGAAGCATAGTGTGCCAGATTTGCATCCTTGCTTCAAGCGTTGGTTTGTTGAACTTGATTTTGTAAAGGAAACGACGCTCGAAGGCCTTATCCATGTTTTGGGCAAGGTTGGTGGTGGCTATGAGAATGCCGTTGAGATTTTCCATTTCCTGAAGGATGATATTTTGGATAGTGTTTTCCATCTTTTCAACGGCTCGCTCGGCACCTTCTTGGCGCTTACCAATGATGGCATCTGCCTCGTTGAAAAGCAAGATAGGGGCAACGGTGGATTTTTCAACCTTTATTCGGTATTGGTCAAAAACATTCTTGATGTTTTTCTCGCTTTCACCTACCCACATGCTTTTAATCTCCGAAATGTTGACTTGCATAATGTCGCGCCCTGTTTGACGAGCCAACTGTAACACGGTTTCTGTTTTTCCCGTGCCAGGCGCACCGTAAAACAAGCAGGTGAATCCAGTGCGATAGCCATTTTCGGCCAAACGGTTGCAAATCTCACGATAATGTGACTCTTCTAACAATTGGCATAAATCCTTAACCTGTGACTCCACTTCTTTATCATAGAAGAGCTGTTTCTCAACAATCCCTTCATGCTTGATGACGTTCTTTCTGTCGTTTTCTTGGTTCATTGAAGCAAGGTTGAGTTCGGAAAATAATTGTTCTTTAGCCGGCCAGGTCATTCTAAACGACTCATTGTTTACAAAGCCGTTGTCGTTGTTGTATTCAATCATCTTTGTTTCCAATAAGTTGTTTGTATTGTTGGCAAGGGTGCTTTTGATGGAATTCCATCTGTGTCTGCGGTCGTAAAAGAAGCTAAGGTCGTGAAAGCCGATATTGTCGTCGTTGTTATTGACAAATAGATGCGAAAAAATAAGCAGTAGCAATTCGTCTTCTTCCCAAAACTTGAAACTCTTCAACTTTTGCACGAAGAGCAATTGCTTGTTGTTTTCAAGCAAAGATTGCAGCATTGTAGTTGCTGTTTCTGTGCTTAGTTCGTTGTCATCACGCATATCCATGATTTCTGCAATTACGCTGAATAATTCTGAACACGACAATCCAGTGTGCATGCTTGGTGTGTATTTTTCGTTTTGTTTGAAAGCCTCGATTACCTCCAATGGCACCCGATAGGTTATACCCTTGCGTTCACGGCACGAATAAACCAACCCTCTATTTGCCAGCTCATCGACATCTTTCATAAAACGTAAGATACGAGTGGTGCTGCATTCAAGCTTTTCGGCGAAATCGCTAATTCTGATACTCGTATCGCTGCTATTGTCGATAAAAAGAGCCATCATCACGCTTTGTTCCTTGGTTAGTTCAAGCTTATCAGCGATGTATTTTATAGGGCGTGCTGCCTTTTTGAAGAACTCGGCTTCTAAATGTGAGCCTTTTGAGAGTTCAACTATTTGCTCCACAGCGGTTAACAAATCCATTTTGCGAGTTGTTCTTTTTTTTGTTTCCATGACTGACCTTTCTTTAGTTATTTGTTTTACGCTGCAAAGAAAAAAGAAGCCTGTGCCAATTTGTTGCACAGGCTTGAAAGATTTTCTTTTTTTGAAAAAATCAGGCGATTGGGTCGCCGCAAAAGGCTTTCCGTTTACAGGACTTGCAATGTTTTCCAATCCAAACATCATCGAATTGGCTCAAGGCTTGTTCAACCAGTTCGGGATTGTCGGTGAGGATGCCCGCTTCGAAGTTGCGAGTGCCGTCGCCTTTCATGCCGATGCCTGCGCCGGTGAGGTTGGCGCTGCCGATGTAGGCAACCTGGTTATCAAAAACCAAGATCTTGAAATGTACCCTTGGACAAAGTGCCCTCTCCAAGCCTTCAAACAAGGCAGGGTATTTGTCGAAGTCCTCACGAAACGCTGGACCTGGCTCCTTGGCATGAATGAGCCGCACCTCAACGCCCTTTTTGATGAGCTCTGCCAAAACCGCAAGGAAAGGCTTCATTTGAGAGCCTACCTTGACATACAGGTCTTTGATGTCGGCGGTACCAATCCATAGGCTGCGCTTGACCTTTTGAACAAGAGCAAGGACTTCAGAGTAGTGAGCAGAATCGGTGATGAGTTTCAACATGATTGTAGTTTTGTTTGTCTTGCAAAAATAAAACAATAAAATTCACGCTGCGAAGAAAACAAAAGCCTGTGCCAAATCGCAGCACAAGCTAATAGGTCATTCCCAAATACTTGTGGAATCTATACTTTTTCGTATCTTTGCCCCAATAACAACCGATGTAATAAAAAACACTAAGCCATGAGAATCTGCGTAATCGGCGGAGCGAATGCCGACATTATCGCCACGAGCTTCAGCACCTTTGTGCCTGGCGACTCCAACCCTGGCACAGTGCGCCTGACTGCTGGTGGGGTAGGGCGCAACATTGCCCATAACCTTGCGCTGCTGGGTGACGAGGTCGTCTTTCTGACCTTGTTCGGAGGCGATGACTTCGGTCGTTTCACTGCCGAGAGTTGCCGTAAAGCCCACATCGACATTAGCCTTTGCGACTATGCCGCCCCTGGTGCACGCTCTTGTTTCCTGAGCATCAACGACTGCAACGGCGAGATGGTCGGCGGTGTGGCGGATATGTCTGCTGCCGATGGCATCACTCCCGAATGGCTGGCACAAAAAATGGAAAAGTTGGGCGATGTCGATGCCTTCGTGGCCGATGCCAACATTCCTGTGGAAACTTTGGCCTATCTCATCGACCATACCGACAAGCCCCTTTATATAGATGCAGTTTCGGGGGCAAAAGCCGCCAAAATCAAAGAGGGCATGGCGATGTCGGTTAAGAAGCATTTCTTCGCGCTGAAATGCAATCAAATCGAAAACGCCATCCTTGCCGACTTGCAAGGCGTCGATAGAAGATTTGTTAGCCTCGGAGTGGATGGGTTGGCAGTCGTTGAGGGCGACGCCAAACACCATTTTCCTGCTCTGCCTTGCCATGTGGTGAATGCCACTGGCGCTGGCGACGCACTTATGGCAGGCATTATACATGCTGGTCCCGAAGCTACTATCGCCGAAGCCGCGTACATCGGCCTTTTATGTGCAAAAAACAACATTGAAAGTCCTGATACCGTAAACCAACAACAACCATGAACAAATACCTTGACCTCTCGCCCGAAGTGGCTGAAGCATTGCAAAGCGGAAAGCCCGTCGTGGCTCTTGAATCGACTATTATATCCCATGGAATGCCTTACCCCCAGAATGTGGAGACGGCGTTGCGGGTGGAGCAGACCATCCGCGATGAAGGGGCAGTGCCTGCCACCATTGCCGTCATCGGAGGCCGCCTGAAGGCGGGCTTGACCCCGTCGGAGATTGAATACCTTGGCAAGAAAGGCACCGCTGTCACCAAGGCCTCGCGCCGTGACCTGCCCGTGCTTGTGGCACGCGGACAAGATGGCGCTACGACGGTGGCCACGACGATGATCATTGCTTCCTTGGCTGGCATCCGCGTGTTTGCCACAGGTGGCGTGGGTGGCGTGCACCGTGGCGCAGAGATCACCATGGACATCTCTGCCGACTTGGAGGAGCTGGCTCGCACCCCCGTCATGGTCATTTGTGCCGGAGCCAAGTCAATTCTCGATTTGGGACTCACTCTTGAGTATCTCGAGACCAAGGGCGTGCCGGTGATCGGCTATGGCACGGAAGAACTGCCCGCTTTCTACACCCGAAAGAGTGGCTTCAAGGTGGATTATCGCCTCGACACTCCCGAGGAGGTGGCCAAGGCCTTCATCGCCAAGCAGGAAATGGGACTCGGCGGTGGCATGTTGGTCACTAACCCCATCCCAGAGGAGTATTCCATGGATGCCGACCGCATCAACGCAGCCATCGACGAGGCCGTGGCAGATGCCAAGAAGTTAGGCATCCACGGCAAAGAGACGACCCCTTATCTGTTGGCGCGCATCAAAGACCTTACGGGTGGTGATAGCCTTGCCTCCAACATCCAATTGGTGTTGAACAATGCCCGCTTGGCGGCGCGGGTGGCTAAGGAAATGGTTTCTTGACACATGTTATGCGAAAAATCGCATCGTTCTTATTGCTTTTACTTTTGACAGTCGCGTGTGCGCGTGTTCCCTCAGCTGACTGGACGGAAGGCCCAGCAGAGCCCGATGGTCGTGCCTTGCATACCCTTGTGCTGCACGATGTTCCCAAGGGCTCGCGCGTGTGGTTCCAAGAGCTTTTCGATGGCAAGACCTCCGTGGTGGGACCCACGATGAACCATTATCAAGGAACCTCGTGGTATATCGACATTCCTGAAAGCGGAACGGTGACCTTAAAGTATTACGGTCGTCCGTTGCCAAGGCATTCCTGGGCACCTGAGGCCTTTGTCCTGCAGCAAAAGGGCAGACCCGACCTGCCGATGGAGGTGGAATACCATTTCTTGAAATTGCCTGAAAAACAGGATTCGATGGATTGGTCCTCAAATCAATACGAAGTCCAGCCCGCCGACATCATCCCACAAGTCAAGCAGGTGAAATATTTGGATTCCACTGTAGAGACGTTTCCTGAAACGTCTCCCAAAACAGAAACACCACCAATTGTACATCCCGCTGGTTGGTATCGCATCAAAATAGGGGAGGATGGAGTGCCAAAGGTAGAATCCAATGATGAGGATGGCGCTTTCTATGCTCAAGTCACACTAGGAAAGTTGCCACAACCTCTACAGCCCATGACCATCGAGGACTGGCCTGATTACGCTTACCGTGGCTTTATGCTCGATGTGGTGCGCGACTTCCGCACGGTGGACGAGGTGCTCGAAATCATAGATCTGATGGCCTCGTGGAAACTCAATACACTGCATTTCCATATTGCCGATGACGAATCTTGGTGTCTGGAAATCAAGGACTTTCCAGAACTGACCGATTTTGGCGCCCACCATGCGCTGCCTGATTGGGACTTGCAAGAAACAATGGCGTTGAAGCCGACAGCCAATGGTCGCATCGGCAACACCTCTTTTTATACGGCGGAAGAATACAAACAGATTCTCCACTATGCTTGGGAGCGTCGCATCAGGGTGATTCCCGAATTCGACATGCCGGGTCATTCTCGGGCTTCCATCAAGGCGATGCAGGCCTACGAGCGGCGCACGGGCGACAGCAGTTTCTGCTTGCAGGACCCTGCCGATACTTCGCGTTACTGGTCGGCACAGGACTTCACGGATAATGTGTTGAGCGTCTATCTGCCGAGTGTTTACAAGTTTTACGGCGCTGTCTTCGACGAAGTCATCCGTTTGCATAAGGAGGCAGGTGTTCCGCTTCCTGCCATCCATATCGGTGGCGACGAGGTGCCCGATGGCGCGTGGTCGGGCCATGACCGCCACGAGATGAAGGAAACCTTCATCAATGGCATGCTCGACCTTGCCGAATCACGCGACATCCGCCTGGCAGGTTGGGAAGACATCGCCAAAGGTTTGGAATATGAAACACAAGAGAGACTCAAAAACTCGCTCTATTTCATCAATGTATGGAACACCGAAGGCATAGAAGGCTTCCCCGTGGTGCTTTCACCAGCAGCTTACACCTATTTGGATTTGGCTTACAGCGATGCTCCCGAAGAAATCGGTTTGTCGTGGGCGGGCTATGTTGACGAGCGCAAGACCTTCGCTCTGAATCCCAATGATTACAAAGGCGATATCATCGGTGTGCAGGCGCAGCTTTGGTCTTCACAACTTCGGAGTTTTGATGATGCGACTTACCAGATGCTTCCCAAGATTCTTGGGGTGGCCGAAAGGGGATGGAATGGCGGGTATCTCGATACATTTGAAACGTCATTTGAACGGTTCTATAGCATCGTCGTCAGCCGAGAGATGCCGGTTTGGGAACAAAAGGGTTATGCCTTTAAGAAAAGATAGTATTTATGGTATCGGCAAATTTCTCGAGAATTATTCCCATTGGATAATCCATTTCTGGATTTCCTTCACCCGCTGCGCGTATTTCTCCAGTTGTCCCTCGATGAAATCGTCGCTGTATTTGCGGTCGCAAAAGCCGTTGCCGCGCGCCACATAATCGTCGTCTTCAAGCGAACCAAGGACGTCCTGATAGTTTTCGTAATACTGCTGGTTGTCGCGCAAGAGGCGTTGCAAGTCCTCAAGGTCGGCCTCGATGTGCTCGCCGGTGGAAAAGGTAAATCGCTTTTTCATAGCTTATCCGATGGATTGCAAGTCCGTGAGTTTCTTGTAGACGCCGCCAAGGGCGATCAAGTCGTCGTGCTTGCCGCGCTCGATGATCTGGCCTTTTTGCAATACCACGATTTCGTCGGCATACTGGATAGTCGACAGGCGGTGAGCAATGACGATGGAGGTGCGTTGGCTCATCACCTTCGACAAGGCGTCTTGCACCAGCCTTTCGCTCTCGGTATCTAACGAAGAGGTCGCTTCATCCAAGATGAGAATAGGCGGGTTCTTCAGCACGGCACGGGCAATGCTCAAACGTTGGCGTTGGCCGCCAGAAAGGTTCATGCCACGGTCGCCGATGCGGGTGTCGTAGCCGTGCTCCAGCTCCATGATGAAGTCATGCGCATTGGCAATCTTGGCGGCTTCGATGACCTGCTCCTTCGAGACATCCTTCATGCCGAAGGCGATGTTGTTGAACACGGTATCGTTGAAGAGGATAGTCTCTTGCGACACCACGCCCATTAGGCCGCGCAGGTCACCGATCTTGTAGTCGCGGATGTCATGCCCATCGATGCTGACGCAGCCGCTACCCACCTCGTAGAAACGAGGCAGGAGGTCGGCCATGGTCGACTTGCCGCCACCACTTTCGCCGACGAGGGCGACGAATTTCCCCTTTGGAATCTTCAAGTCGATGCCCTTCAAGACCTCGTCCTTGCCATAGCTGAAATGCACATCCTTATATTCAATGCTGTCTTTGAAGTCTTTGATTTCAATGGCGTTCTCTTTCTCGGTGATGACCTCTTCGGCATCCAGAATCTCAAAGATTCTCTCCGCCGAGGCGATGCCTTTCTGCACGTTGTAGTAGCCTTGCGAGAACGACTTGGCAGGGGAGATGATTTGCGAGAAAACAACGATGTAGCTAATGAAACTGCCTGCGTCGATGTGGTTGCCGCCGCCGAGGATGAGTTTGCCACCAAACCATAGCACGAGGATGACCACTGCCGACGAAAGGAACTCACTCATCGGAGAACTCATGTCGCGCTTGCGGTGGATGCCACGCAGTACTTTGGTGTAGTCGCTGTTTTGTTCCTCGAACTTGTCGCTGGAATAGCGGATGGCGTTGAAAGCCTTGATGATCCGCAAACCCGAGATGGTCTCTTCCACGGTGGAGATGATGCCTGCCAGTTTGGTCTGTCCTTCCTTCGATTCTTTCTTTAGCATCTTTCCGACCTTGCCGATAAGCAGTCCTGCAATGGGTAGGACAAGAATGACAAAGAGCGTCAGTTTCGGACTCAAAGTCACCATGAAGAGGAAGAAGAACAGGATGGTCAGCGGATCCTTGATGAGCATCTCCAAGTAGTTCAAAATTGAAACCTCCACTTCCTGTACGTCCGTGGTGATGCGGGCGATGGTATCGCCTTTCTGTCGGCTGTGGTAGAAGGAGAGGGGCAGGATGAGAATTTTGTTGTAGACATCGCGGCGCAGGTCGTGGACCGCCCCAACGCGCACGTTGGCCATGAAGTAGCAAGCGAAGAAGCGACCGAGGTTACGGAAGAAGAAGGCCGCAAGCAGCAACAGGCACATGAAGACCAACGCATGGTATTTGCCTCCACTGGCGATGAGGCTGCTCATGAACCAGTTGAGGTAGCCCATCAGATAGTCAGAGGTGAAGGAAAACTCAGGCTTGGCCACTTTTTCGACGACGCCTTCCTTGAAGAGCAAGGTGAGGAACGGCCCCACCAAGGCGAAGGAGAACAGCGAGAAGAAGATGGTAATCAAGTTGAACACCAGGTTCAGGACGATGCTACCCCAATAAGGCTTGATATAGGTGAGGACGCGGGAGAAAGTTTTTTGCTTTTGCATAATTGTTGGTTGTTAGTTGATTGATTATAAGTCTTATATGTTATAGGACTTATGTTGGCCTGTCCTTCCGCTCGATTTTGTTATCCTCTTTTTTTCCATGGTTTTCCTTGTCATCCTCTTTTGGTTCTTGCGATGAGCATGGGTTATCTCTATAATTCTTCCTCGCTTGATACATCCTCTCTCTCAATCCACCGTTTTTTATAAAGTCTTCTTCCAATCTTCTAATCTGTTGGTCAAGAAGATAATTGCATTGGTGAATTAAACAAAGAATGATGTTTGCACAAACAACTCCATCTCGAGTTTCAATGAATTGTTCGTATGTGTTTTCATAAGATTCATCTTTAGTGTATGCCAACTTTCTGACATACAGAGCTTCTTTGCTATCCTTGTCCCAAATTCTCTCTTTCCTATTCTTAATATAGTCTTTGTAATCCTCAAGCAACTCTTCCAAACTTGCTCTCGCCACATTTGTCAGTTTTATCTCGGTTTCTTTGGATGTTCCAGAGGCTTTTGAGCCTTCAATGATGTTTTGTTTCCCAGAACGGGCGGCTTGAACCATTTGGTCGTATGTCCTATCCTTAATGCTGATGAATCTTTCGCAAAACTTGACTGTTGCAGAATACACAATCGCCGATTTCTTATAAGAAAGCAGTTCTTGATAGTGTCCGTGAGGTGGAATGAAGCCGTTATCCATCATGGGTAGTTTTAGTAGTTATATCCCGTGTAATTCTCCGGCGTAATGACAGCCAACTCTATCTTGATTTATTTCCTCACGGGACGG
>JAEEGJ010009516.1_pt1 | contig 25938 bp, 25 predicted proteins | sample 8958761 | NCBI WGS metagenome assembly JAEEGJ01 (sample SAMN16246546, study PRJNA631951) | gut metagenome | biome: gut microbiome; feature: rumen; material: RS-attached | host: Bos | place: Iran: Karaj | collected 2018-10 | reverse complement strand
CGACAGGATCCGGAAGAATTTAGCAGACCAGTTTAATGCGACTAATCTCTATCAGGTAATGGTATGTCACGGCCTTATGCATCATGACTACCAAAGTGCACTCGCATGGTGCGATAGCATTGATGTCCCACTCGTGGCAACAGAACTTCGACTAAATGTTTACAATGCGATGCTGAGTGGGAAAAGGCATATCGCGAACAAATCATAAAAGATAGTCTCGTCCATATTGATAATCGCAAAGCCTTGAAAGAAAATCTGGACGATATAACACACGACATCAACTTGATACAAGCAGAACTGGAAAAGGCAAAACTGCGCCGTCACCTGCTATGGATCATCAGCGGGTTAGGTATTGTCATCATCGCTATGCTGATAGCAATGCTCTATTACAGACACAAGAAGATTCAGCAACTGCAGGAAGAAAGGAGTCGTAATGCTAAACTCAGGAACATTAGGATAGCCATTGTGGGTTCTCTTAAACAGCAATTAGACTCTCCGGTCAGAGTGCTTCAGGGATATGCACGTATCTTTAACAACCCCTCATTCCGTCTGCCTATAAACGAGCGGTGCAAACACTATACGGATATAGCCAATGCTTCTCGTAGTATTGAGAAGTTGATAGAACCTGTCATTGGTTCGTTCGCTCATGGTGGCGCAGGTATCGGCAAGGAGCAGAGAATAATCTGCCAGAATGCCTTTGGCTCATCATTCGTAACGCTGACAGGGGTTTCGGAAATGATAGCTGATGATATAAATCACCAAATACCGCAGGAAGAGTATATGCTGATGCGTTCTGAAATCAGCCGAAGTGCTCATCACGTAGCATCGTCTGTACACGAACTGATGGAATTATGTCTTACAGATGAGAACATGAAGATGGAGAAGAACGAACGAGTAGATCTGAATGAGATTGTTTTGGCCACATTGAGCAGTTATGATTTGCGTAATCGCGAATTGCAATTTGATTTTTATTCAGTTAGTGATGATAGTATAAACATTTTGACCAATCAGAATGCCATGCAGGAAATCATCAATTGTCTCTTGTCTAATGCTGACAGATATGCGACTGGAGGTACAGTTAAGTTGCGTTGTCAGAAGGCGCCAAACGGGGCCTACAGCATCTCGATTACAAATGACGGCCCAACCATTTCTCCAGAGTATGCAGATATCATATTTGACCCATTTGTGCGTCTTTCAAAAGACAGCCATACCCTTGGACTTGGGTTGACACTTGCACGTCGGTTGGCAAACAGCATGGACTATGAACTATTGCTAGATACAAGCTATGCTGAGGGTGTTCGCTTTACTATGACAGGCATCAAATAGACCCAAAAAGAACGAATGATACTCTATAAAACGCCTACCAAAGTATCGCTGAATGTCATGATTTTATATGAGATGATACTTAAAAAAACGTAAATAGATAACCAAAATTTGTTCAGACGATAAAGAAAAAGGAGTTGTGATTTCTCGTAACTCCTTTGTTTTCAAGGCGCTTCAGGATGGGCTTGAACCAATGACCCCCTGATTAACAGTCAGGTGCTCTAACCAGGAGCACAGGGGACTGGTACACTACGACAACAGCGTGGCTGCGGGCTGTGCGGCGGACATCCGTGTGGCAGGGTTGGAACAACTCATCCGCTATGCCACCATCCTGCTCGACATCAGCGACGAGTCGAAAGAGGACTTCGACGAGCTGCTGTTGGAGCGCAACAAGGCTGGCCGCTACTGGCTGCACTTCGCCGTGCGCCCCAGCGGCAACCGACGGAAGGTGAGGATGATATAAATTGCCAACTCCGCGTTGCAAAAGTGTTCGCAAGGAGGGGATTTTTAAATACTTTAACTGAAAAATGCAAACGGGAAAGCAAATATTTCTTAATTGCGAACACTTTATTCTCTTTTTCTTTGTACCTTTGCAACCGATTTCGAAACAACAGGTAAATTTACAATAAAAAACAAAGTATTATGGCAAAGTTAGATTTGACACAGTATGGTATCACCGGTTCGAAGGTGATTGCACACAATCCGTCGTACGAGTACCTCTTCGAGGAGGAGACTAAAGCTGGCCTGACTGGCTATGACAAGGGCGTGAACACTGAGCTGAACGCTGTAAACGTGATGACTGGTATCTATACCGGCCGTTCGCCTAAGGATAAGTACATTGTCTGCGACGAGCAGTCGAAGGACAAGGTATGGTGGACTACTGAGGAATATAAGAACGACAACCACCCCATGAGCGAGGAGGTTTGGGCCAAGGTGAAGGACATCGCCATCAAGGAGCTCTGCAACAAGGAGCTGTATGTGGTGGATGCTTTCTGCGGTGCCAACGAGGCTACCCGTCTGGCCGTGCGCTTCATCGTGGAGGTTGCCTGGCAGGCTCACTTTGTGAAGAACATGTTCATCCAGCCCACTGAGGAGGAGTTGGAGAAGTTTGAGCCTAACTTCGTTATCTACAACGCTTCGAAGGCTAAGGTTGAGAACTACAAGGAGCTGGGTCTGAACTCAGAGACCTGCGTAGCCTTCAACACTACCAGCCGCGAGCAGTGCATCATCAACACCTGGTACGGTGGTGAGATGAAGAAGGGTATGTTCTCGATGCAGAACTACTATCTGCCCCTGCAGGGCATCGCCTCGATGCACTGCTCGGCCAACACCGATATGGAGGGTAAGAACACCGCTATCTTCTTCGGCCTGTCTGGTACGGGTAAGACCACGCTGTCTACCGACCCGAAGCGCCTGCTCATCGGCGACGACGAGCACGGATGGGACGACGAGGGCGTGTTCAACCTCGAGGGTGGCTGCTATGCCAAGGTAATCAACCTGGACAAGGACAGCGAGCCCGACATCTACAACGCTATCCGCCGCAATGCCCTGCTGGAGAACGTCACCGTTGCCGCTGACGGCAAGATCGACTTCGCCGACAAGAGCGTGACCGAGAACACCCGCGTAAGCTATCCTATCGAGCACATCGAGAAGATTGCCAAGAAGGTGAACGGCAAGAGCGCCGGTCCTGAGGCAAAGAACGTCATCTTCCTGAGCGCCGATGCCTTCGGCGTGCTGCCTCCCGTGAGCATCCTGACTCCTGAGCAGACCAAGTACTACTTCCTCTCTGGCTTCACCGCCAAGCTGGCTGGTACAGAGCGCGGCATCACTGAGCCCACTCCCACCTTCTCGGCTTGCTTCGGCCAGGCATTCCTCGAGCTGCATCCTACCAAGTATGCTGAGGAGCTCGTGAAGCGCATGGAGAAGAGCGGTGCCAAGGCTTATCTGGTGAACACCGGTTGGAACGGTACTGGCAAGCGTATCTCTATCCGCGACACCCGCGGCATCATCGACGCCATCCTGGGCGGTGCCATCCTGAAGGCTCCCACCAAGAAGATTCCTTACTTCGACTTCGAGGTGCCCACAGAGCTGGAAGGTGTAGACACCCACATCCTCGATCCTCGCGACACTTATGCAGACGCTGCTGAGTGGAACAAGAAGGCTGAGGACCTGGCTGGCCGCTTCATCAAGAACTTCAAGAAGTACGAAGGCAACGAGGCTGGTAAGGCTCTGGTTGCTGCAGGACCCAAATTGTAATTTTGGAAGTGAGAGGTGAGTGGTCTCTTACCTCTTACTTCTCACCTCTTAAATCATTAACATTAGATAAAAAAGGGGCTGCTCCGCTTGGGGCTGCTCTTTTTTTGATATACGTCAAAAAGAGTGTGTGCGGAAACAAATTCTTCGCTCTTCACGCCCCATTCTTCACTTTTTCTCCGTACCTTTGCACCCAGTAATCGTGAAGATTATGTAGTCATTCATTAGGTTAGTAGTTATTAGATTAAGGTAAAGATTATGTTATTTGATTTTCAAACAACGTTATTGTTGGTGACTGCTGTAATAGCAACGATTCTGAGTGTTATCACATTAGTACATACCGACATTCGTTGAGAAAGAGCGCGGAGTGAGTGATTCATACCGCGCTCTTTTTTGATAAATAAATCTAAAATATGGCATTTTATCATATAATTAACATAATAAAAGGCAGAAAGTTGCTCAAAATTGCGGAATTGTGCGTAAATTTGCACCCAAATTTGAATTAAATTCAGAATCATGAGACAAATAAAGACAATATGTATGCTGCTCGTGGTGGCTTTTGGCGTGACTTCATGCCTGAGTTCGAGCAACAACAGCTCAACGCTCTATAGCGATGCCGCTATCACCTCGTTTGTGGTGACAGCAGCCAACCGCGTGATGCATACCACCTCGAAGAGCGGCGCCGACTCAACCTACAAGGTGAAGCTGACCACCACCAGCTATAAGTTCCATATTGACCAGGTGAAGCACGAGATATACAACACCGACTCGCTGCCCGTAGGCACCGACGTGAGCAAGGTGCTCTGCTCGATAACGGTCAAGAACAACGGCATGCTGATCTATTGGGACGAGAAGGACGCGAATGCATACTATGTCTACAACTCGACTGACAGCATCGACTTCACCAATCCGCGCGTGTTTGAGGTCTACGCCAACGACGGCAAGGGCAGCACCAAATACACGGTGAAGGTGAACGTGCATAAGGAGAAGGCCGACAGCTTCGTATGGCAGCAGATGCCCAGCAGCGACGTGCTGGCCCAGCTGAGCAACGTGTCGGCCTACGACTGGATGGGCGACATCTACCTGACAGGCGACATCGGCGACAAGACCAAATTCTTCGCCGTCGACAAGAATGGCGGGCTGAAGGAGATAGTGGAAGGCTCGAACAAGCTGCCCGAAGGCATCAAGCGCTGGATAGGCACCACGAGCAAGGAGATCTACGCGCTGTCTAACGACAACCACCTGATGGTGTCGAAAGACGACGGCAAGACGTGGGAGCGCGACATCTTAGACGAGGACGAGTCGCTGCTGCCCGTGCAGGACATCGCCTTCGTCAGCTATCCACTGGAGTATGCCAGCAATACGGAGTATGCCCTGATGGTGGGCAACCGCTCTACCAGCAGCTATCCCCAGGAAAGGATTGCAATGGTGTGGCGCAAGATAGTGGACAACGACGAATACACCCCTGAGGGATTCTGGTCGTATCTGGAACCTGTGGGCAAGCTGACACTGCCACGCATGGAGCACATGAGTCTGGTGGCCTATGACGACGGCATACTCTGCATCGGCGGCGGCAACTTAGGTGCAGACATTATCAGCTCACCCTATGACCTGATATACCAAAGCCGCGACGACGGAATCACCTGGAAGCTGAACGACAGCTACCAGATGCCCGAGGGCTTCGAAGGCAGCATGACCAACTCGGTGGGTATGGCTGTCGACAACGAGGACAACCTGTGGCTCTTCTGCGGCGGCACAGGTCAGATATGGCGCGGCCGACTGAACAAACTCGGCTGGAAGATTCAGAATTAGTTGACAGTTGAGAGTTGACAGTTGATAGTGCAGTGAGAAAGTGGCTGTTCATAATAGGATGGATGCTGGGCATGAGTGCACAGGCGCAGACGATGCCGGAATACCGCCTGGAGGTAGGCGGCGGCGTGGGCGCTGTGACCTATCTGGGCGACTTCAACAGCAATATCTTCAAAGAACTGCAGCCTATGGGCTCGCTGTTGGCTAAATACCGCTTCGACCCACGCAGGGCACTGGCCCTGAACGTGAGCTACGGACAGCTGAAAGGCTCGCAGCGAAATGCCAAGACCTACTATGCCACGCTGACAGACTATAGCTTCAAGACGAGTCTGGTGGACGTGGGACTGAGATTTGAATACAACTTCTGGCCCTATGGGACTGGAATGGAATATAGAGGTGCCAAGCGGCTTACACCTTATATATATATAGGTGTGGGCATGACGATAGCCAAGCCCGACAAGGGCGAGGCCAAGACGACGACGGCACTGAACGTGCCACTGGGCGGTGGCGTGAAATACAAGGTTGCCGACCGACTGAACTTAGGACTGGAGTGGACCATCCACTTCACCTCCAGCGACCTGCTGGACGGAGTGAAAGATCCCTACGGCATCGAGAGCAGCGGACTGTTCAAGAATACCGACTGCTACAGCCAGTTGCGCGTGTCGCTGACCTACGACTTATGGCAAAAATGTAAAACGTGTCACAATGATAGAGACTAACAAGATTCCCCAGCATATCGCCATCATCATGGACGGCAATGGCCGCTGGGCTAACGAGAAAGGCAAGGAGCGCAGCTACGGCCATCAGGCCGGAGTGGAAGCAGTGCGCAGAATTACCACAGCATGCTCTAACATGGGCGTGAAGTTTCTGACACTCTACACCTTCTCTACCGAAAACTGGAACAGGCCAGCCGACGAGGTGTCGGCACTGATGGGACTGGTGCTCACCTCGCTGGAGGACGAGATATTCATGAAGAATAACGTGCGGTTCCGCATGATTGGCGACATAGAGCGACTGCCCAAGGAGGTACAGCAGAAGCTGCACGAGACGGAGGAGCATACGGCCAAGAACGACCACATGACGATGACCATTGCCCTGAGCTACTCGAGCCGCTGGGAGATAGCAGAGGCCGCGAAGAAAATAGTGAGCGAAGGCATCAAAGCCGACGACATCACTGAGGACACCATCAGCGCCCATCTGCAAAGCCGCTTTATGCCCGATCCAGACCTGCTGATACGCACGGGCGGCGAACTGCGCATCTCGAACTACCTGCTGTGGCAGATAGCCTACTCGGAGCTCTACTTCTGCGACACCTACTGGCCCGACTTCGACGAAGGCGAGCTGCAGAAAGCCATCGAGAGCTACCAGAGCCGCCAGCGCCGCTTCGGCAAGACAGAGGCACAGGTGGAAGAAGAAGCAGTGAAAGGGTAGAAAGTGAAGAAGTTAAAAAAAGTAAAAGGTAAAAATATTCAATGAAGATGAACATCGTAAACAAGGCTAAAAGGTTGGTGAAAGGTTTTCTGCCTTTTTACCTTTTTACCCTTTTGCCTTTAAACGTTCAGGCTCAGGACGTGATTGTCAACCCTGACATCTCGTATGCCGGCACTCCACGCCAATGCGAGATTGGCGGCATCACCGTCAAGGGTGTCGAGGGCTATGAGGACTATGTGCTCATCGGACTCTCAGGACTCTCGGTGGGACAGCAAATCAGCGTCCCTGGCACCGAGATTACCGAAGCCGTGAAGCGCTATTGGAAGCACGGACTCTTCTCGAAGGCATCGATTACTGCCGACTCCATCGTGGGATCGAAGGTCTATCTCTGCATCCATCTGGCCACTCGTCCGCGCGTGAGTACCATCAACTACTACGGCCTGAAGAAGTCGGAGCGCGAGGATATGGAGGCCAAACTGGGCATCATGAAGGGGTCGCAGATTACACCCAACATGATAGACCGCGCGAAGATTCTGGCCAAGAAATACTTCGACGACAAGGGATACAAGAATGCCGAAATCAATATCGTGCAGCGCGACGATGTAGCAAGCAAGAACGAGGTGATACTCGACGTGAACATCGACAAGAAAGCCAAGATGAAGGTGCGGAAGATCATCTTCGAAGGCAACACCCAGCTGCCAGACAAGAAGATCAAGGGTAACATGTTCAAGAAGGGCTCCTTCGGCAAGATTAACGAGGCAGGCAAGTTCCAGAACCTCTTCAAGGCCAAGAAGTACACTCCAGAGCGCTACGAGGAGGCTAAGAAGGCACTCATAGACAAATACAACGAACTGGGCTATCGCGATGCCACCATCCTCGAAGACTCCGTGTGGACTGTCGACGATAAGCACGTCAACGTCTACGTGAAGGTGGAAGAAGGACAGAAATACTATATCCGCAACATCACCTGGGTGGGCAACACGGTGGTGACCAGCGACTATCTGAGTGCCGTGTTAGGCATGAAGAAAGGCGATGTGTACAACCAGAAGCTGATGAACAAGCGCCTCTCGGAGGACGAGGATGCCGTAGGCAACTACTATTGGAACAACGGCTACCTGTTCTATCGCCTCGACCCCACCGAGATCAACATCGTGGGCGACTCCATCGACCTAGAGATGCGTATCCAGGAGGGCACACAGGCTCATATCAGCCACGTGCGCATCTTTGGTAACGACCGACTGTATGAAGAGGTGGTGCGCCGCGAGCTGCGCACCAAGCCCGGCGACCTGTTCTCGAAGGATGCCATCCAGCGCTCAGCACGTGAAATCGCCTCGATGGGATTCTTCGATCCTGAGAAGGTGAACCCTGACATCAAGCCTAACTACGAGGACGGCACGGTGGACATCAACTGGGAACTGCAATCGAAGTCGAACGACCAGCTGGAGTTTTCGCTCGGTTGGGGACAGACGGGTGTCATCGGACGCGTGGGTGTGAAGCTCACCAACTTCTCGATGCGCAACCTGTTCGGCAAGAACCGCATGCACCGAGGCATACTGCCCATCGGCGACGGTGAGCAGCTGTCGCTCTCGCTGCAGTCGAATGGTAGCTACTACTACTCTATCTCGACGGGATACTCCACAGGATGGTTTGGCGGCAAGCGCCCCAATGCCTTCAGCGTGAATGCATTCTACTCGAAGCAGACCGACATCTCGAGCACCTACCGCAACAGCAGCTGGATGAACAACTACTACAACTACGCTGCGGGTGTAGGTACGCTGAACTCTGGCGTGTACGACTTTACCTCGCTCTACGACGACGACAAGTATATCAAACTGTTTGGTGCCTCTATCGGATGGGGTAAGCGTCTGCGCTGGCCCGACGACTACTTCCAGCTCAACGTACAGTTAGCTTACACCCGCTATATGTTGCAAGACTGGAGCTACTTCATCATCAACAACGGTAACTGTAACAACATCAACCTGGGTATCACCCTGTCGCGTACATCAACCGACAACCAGCTGTTCCCACGCCGCGGTTCAGAATTCATGGCATCGGTGACACTCACGCCACCCTGGTCGCTCTTTGACAACAAGAACTACGGCGACCTGGCTACCAATAAGACCTACCGCGAGAACCCGGACCGATACTACGACGAGCAGCAGGAGAAATACCGCTGGATTGAATACCACAAATGGAAGTTCAAGTCGAAGACCTATACTGCCCTCACCGGCGGCCAGAAGTGCTTCGTGCTCATGACGCGCTTCGAGATGGGTATCCTCGGCTCGTACAACAAATACAAGAAGTCGCCCTTCGAAACCTTCTATATGGGTGGTGACGGCATGAGCGGCTATTCTACCAGCTATGCTGAGGAGACGGTAGGTCTGCGCGGCTACGAAAACGGATCGCTGACACCCTACGGTGCTGCCGGCTATGCCTACGACCGATTCACACTCGAACTGCGCTATCCCTTCATGCTAGGCAATACCACCATCTATGGACTCGGATTCCTGGAAGGCGGTAACGCATGGAGCCAGACGCGCGACTTCAACCCCTTCGACATCAAGCGCTCTGCGGGTGTCGGCGTACGCATCTTCCTGCCGATGGTGGGTCTGATGGGTATTGACTGGGCATACGGTTTCGACCGCGCCTACGGCACCACGTCGAATATCGGCGGATCGCAGTTCCACTTCATCCTCGGACAGGAATTCTAAGAGAAATGAGAAAAGACTAATGAGTAATGAGAAATGATGATTAGAAAAGTATTCTTATCTTTTGCGCTGTTGGTGTCGGCATTGACAGCGCAGGCGCAGAAGTTCGCTTTGGTGGATATGGACTATATCTTCAAGAACATTCCTGCCTATGAGCGTGCCAACGAGCAGCTGAACCAAGTGTCGAAGAAGTGGCAGGCAGAAGTGGAGGCCATACAGGTAGAGGCTCAGACGCTCTACAAGAACTACCAGAACGAGGTAGTATTCCTCTCGCAGGAGCAGAAGAAGGCCCGCCAGGATGCCATCATGGAGAAGGAGAAGGAAGCCGCTGAGCTGAAGAAGAAATACTTCGGTCCACAGGGTGAGCTTTTCAAGAAACGCACGGCACTGATGGGGCCCATACAGGAAGAAATCTATGCAGCAGTGAAGGAAGTGGCAGACCTGCGAGGCTATCAGCTCGTGCTCGATCGTGCCAGCGATACGGGTATCATCTTTGGCTCACCCAAGATAGACATCTCCAACGATGTGCTTTCAAGGCTCGGATACAGCAACTAATCAAGCACCATCGCTGATTATCGGAATATCGAAATATCGTAATAATTTTTTAAAAAAAGAAAGAAATGAAGAAACTATTGATCATGTTGCTCATGTGTGCTCCTATGGCCGCATTTGCACAGAAGTTCGGACACGTCAACTCACAGGAAATCGTTCAGGCTATGCCTGAGTTCACCAAGGCCCGTACCGACATCGAGGCACTCACCAAGCAGTATGAGGCTGACTTGAAGTCGATGCAGGAGGAACTGCAGAAAAAGTCGGAGGCTTACGAGAAGGAGCAGGCTACGCTGCCCGCAAACGTGAAGCAGCGCCGCGAGCAGGAGCTGCAGGAGATGTACCAGAAGATTCAGCAGTCGTATCAGGACAACCAGCAGGCGCTGGCCAAGGAGCAGTCGGAAAAGATGCAGGCCATCACTTCCAAGGTGCTCGCTGCCATCAAGGAAGTGGGTCAGGCTGGCGGTTTTGTCTACATCATGGACCTGACTGGTGGCATCCCCTACATCAGCACCACCCTGTCTACCGATGTCACTGCACAGGTGAAAGCCAAACTCGGACTGAAATAATCGCCTGATATTAGAAAACAACGGAGTCCTCTCTGCCCAAGCAGCTGAGAGGACTTTTGCATGAAATAAAAAGAAAACTTATTTTTTCCTTTGCAGTTCGCTTATTTTTTCGTAACTTTGCTACGAATAAAAACAAAGCATAAATACAGAAATGAAGAAAGTAACACTGATTTTGATGATGGTCCTGATGGGACTGACGGGCTATGCACAGGAGAATGCCCAGCCTGCGGTAAAGTATGGATTCCTGAGTTGTGAGGCTGTGATGAAGGCTATGCCTGAATATGCCGACATGCAAACCAATATGAAGCAGCTGCGCGAACAATATGATATGGAACAGAAGCGCGTCGAGGATGACTTCAACAAGAAATATGAGGACTTCCTCGACGGACAAGCCGCATTCCCCAAGACCATCCTGCAAAAACGACAGAGTGAGCTGCAGGAGATTCTTGACAAGAACATTGCCTTCAAGAAGGAGAGCGAACGCCTGTTGGCAGAGGCAGAACAGAACCAGCTGAACCAGCTGAAGGCTACTATCGCCGAGGTGCTGGCAAAAATCGGCAACGAGCGCGGCTATGCCTTCATACTGAATACCGACAAGGAGGCTACGCCCTTTATCAATCCTGCTATGGGTGAAGACATCACCGCTGAAGTAAAAGCCCTGCTATCGAATAAGCAATGACACTACCAACGGCGCCAGGACCTATTGGCATCTTTGACAGCGGATATGGCGGACTGACCATCCTACACGGCATCCGACAGTTGTTGCCTGAATACGACTACCTGTATTTGGGCGACAATGCGCGTGCCCCCTACGGCACACGCTCGTTTGATGTAGTGTACGAGTTTACAAGGCAGGCCGTAGTACGACTGTTCGAGATGGGATGTCACCTGGTAGTGCTGGGGTGTAACACAGCCTCAGCCAAAGCGCTGCGAACCATTCAACAGCACGATCTGCCCCAGTTGGATGCCCATCGCAGGGTACTGGGTGTGATTCGTCCGACAGCCGAAGTCATCGGCTCGCTGACACATACGCGCCACGTGGGCATCTTTGCCACTGAGGGCACGATCAAGAGCGAGTCGTACACACTGGAAATTCACAAGCTGTTTCCTGACATAAAGGTGTCGGGGGTAGCTTGTCCCTTCTGGGTTCCGCTGGTGGAATACAACGAAGCTGACTCGCCTGGAGCCGACTATTTTGTAAAGAAGCGCATTGACCAGCTGATGCGTCTGGACGCTGAGATTGATACCGTCATCTTAGGCTGCACACACTATCCGCTGTTGCTGCCCAAGATTCACAAGTATATTCCGCGAGGAGTGCGCATCATCTCGCAAGGCGAATATGTGGCCAGCAGTCTGCAACAATACTTCGAAAGGCATCCGGAGATAGAGTCACGCTGCACGAAAGGAGGCAACGTACACTATCTGACTACGGAGAATCCAGATAAATTCAAAGAGCAGGCTCAGATTTTCCTCCACGAACCTGTAGAAGTGGAGAATATCAGCTTAGGATAGCCTTAGGCCAGTAGCCTGCGCGAGAAGTAGCGCACAGGATACCACACAGCAAGAAAGCCTATCAGCAATACCGTAATAAAGATTAGTACGACATCCCAAGGATGAACACTCACTGGGTAGGCATCGACGATAAAGGAGCCCTCGGTAGAGCCGAGGCGCACTAACCCGTACTGTTGCTGAATCCAGCAGAGCAGCAGTCCAAAGGCTATTCCGATGACAGCCCCAATGACACTAATCATGCGCCCCTCAAAGAGGAAGACGCGCGTAATCTGACGGTCGGAGGCTCCCAGATTGCGCAGCGTTACTACATCGGCTTTCTTGTCGATGATAAGCATAGATAGCGAGCCGATAATGTTGAAACAGGCGATCATGAGAATGAAGGTGAGGAAGATATAGGCTATCAGCTTCTCAATCTTCATGATACGAAAGGTATCGTCCTGCTGCTCGTAGCGATCTCGCACCACGAAGCGGTCACCGGCTATCCGCTGCATCTCGGCCTTCACCGCATCAAAGTCGCTGCCAGGCTTCAGACGTATCTCAAGCGATGAGAGCATCCCGTCCTGGGCAAACAGGCGACGAGTGAAATCGAGCGAGGTCAGGATATAGTTCTTGTCATACTTGCCCTGCTTGAGGAAGAAGACAACACCCGGCGAGAAGAGCTCATCCTCGACAAAACCCTCGGTGGGGTTAGACATATCGAGCTGGCCTTCGCGCTTGGGAGCATAGATTTTCAGCGGCTGCTGGTAGGTGTATCCCATACCCAAGAGATAGGCGACACCCAATCCAGGGATGCCGTAGTGCATGTCGGCAGCATGCAGTTCATACTGCCCGTCACCCTCCAAGATTTCGCGGATATGGGTCAGGCTGTCAAAGTTATCCTGCACACCTTTCACTTTGACCATCAGCTGCCGATCGAGATAGACGGCCAGCGCCTGATCCTCGAGACACTCGGTGGCCACCTCTACTTGTGGCAAACGACGAATACGCGTCAGAACAGGGTCGTCGGCAGGAGCTGTCTTGCCCTTTACTGGCGTAATCTTGAGCTGTGGGTCCATCTGTGTGAACAGCGAGGCCACCATATCGTGGAATCCGTTGAACACGCTTAGCGTTACTACCAACGCCATAGAAGCCACCGCGACACCTACTACTGAGATGCCGCTAATGACATTGATGGCGTGGGTTGACTTTTTAGAAAAGAGATAGCGCCGTGCGATGTAAAACGGGAAATTCATACGATAGCATAATGTGCCACACTTTGCACCTTTAAATCAAAGAATTTTTCGTTCTTACTTTCCCAGCAGTTCGTCAATGCGCTCAATATAGTCGAGCGAGTCGTCAATAAAGAATCGCAACTCGGGAATGATGCGCAACTGATAGCGTACACGCGTGCCAAGTTCATAACGTAACTGCTTCTCGTTCTTGGTGATGTTCTTGATGAGCTCCTCGCCACGCTCAGAGGGAAAGATGCTGAGATAGGCCGTACACACACTGAGGTCAGGACTGATCTTGACCCTGGTGACGCTGATCATCACCCCATGTAAGGAGCGCGTCTGCTCCTGAAAGAGAATACTCAATTCCTTCTGAAGCAGACGCGCTATTTTATTCTGTCTGGTCTCCTGCATTACTTCTTTCCGTCTACTTCGATCAGTTCAATCTTGAAGATCAGCATAGAGAAGGGCTTGATGTCAGCACCCTGCTGGCGCTCACCATAAGCCAGTTCCTGAGGTACATATACCTCCCAGATAGAGCCTGCGGGCATGTGAACCAGCGCATCGGTCCAACCCTTGATTACCTGATTGGCACGGAAATCGGTGGGCTGACCACGCTTGTAAGAGCTGTCAAACACCTTACCGTCCAGAGTCTTACCCTCATAGTGTACCTTCACCATCGAGGTGTCCTTAGGCATAGCACCAGTACCCTCCTTGATGACCTTATACTGTACACCACTCTCCAAAGTCTTCACACCGTCCTTCTTGGCATTTGCCTTCAGGAAGTCCTCACCAGCCTTCTTGTTAGCACCGAACTCCTTCTCCATATTCTTGGCCTTGATGGTGCGCATGAGCTGCTGAGCTACCTGGGCAGCAGAATCGGGAGTCATCAGACCACCCTTGCCAGTGGTACCGCTGATGAAGCCTGCCATGAAGTTTTTCAGCGAGATGGTCTTGGTAGAATCCTCACCAAACAGCTCGTGATTGATGCCTTTTACCATCTGGTTCGAAATCTGCTGACCAATCTGGATACCAGCATAGTAGGCGGCCTTCTTCTTGTCGTCGCCAGCATTGGCACCCTCGTTCAGACCCTTGATAAACTCGTCCATGTAGGTGGTGTCTACTCCCAGACGACCTACAAGATACTCTCTCAGCCCCTGAGTCTGAGCCATACCGATAGCATAGCTAACGGTGTCCACATCGCTCTTCAGGTTGGCCTTCGGAGCACCATTGTCGCATGATGCGTACATCATGACGGCAGCAACTGCTGCAATAGCAGTAATAGTAAACTTTCTCATTGTGTTGCTAAAATATTGAATGTTTAATTAAAACTCTATCATAATCTTATGGGCTTACATTACCTGAATCAGCTCAACATCGAATATCAGTGCTGCAAAGGGAGGAATAGAACTGCCTGCGCCGCCCTCGCCGTAAGCCAGACGATAGGGGATGAAGAAGCGATACTTGGCTCCCTCCTGCATCAGCTGCAAGCCCTCGGTCCATCCGGCTATCACCTGCTGCAGTCCGAAGACGGCGGGTTCGCCACGCTGGATGCTTGAGTCGAACACGGTACCATCAATCAGGAAACCCTCGTAGTGGCACTTCACTGAGTCCTTAGCTGTAGGCTTCTTGCCGTTGCCTTCTTTCAGCACCTGATACTGCAAACCGCTGGGAAGCGTGACAATACCCTCTTTCTTGGCATTCTCTGCCAGATATTTCTCGCCAGCCTCCTTGTGCTGCTTACCCTGTTCGGCACGCTGCTTGTTGATCTTCTCCTCCTGCTGGGCGAAGTAGGTCTGTACTATCTTCTGTGCATCCTGATGCGACACCTTCAGCTCGTTGCCTGCTATCACATCCTTGATGGCTTGTGCAAAATCGTCAATATTCAGTTCGGAAGCTCCCATCTGGGCCAATTGGTGACCAATACCGAGCCCTAAAGCATAACTTACTTTATCCATCTTTTTTACCTTATTATTATAATTAGCGTGCAAAGTTACGAATAAACGATGGAAAAACCAAAAATATTTCGAGTTTTTCAAGTTAAAAGGACGTATGTTGTATTAAAGTTAATAATATTTTATCTTTTTCCGCGTGATTATTCAGGAAAAATTGCTATATTTGTGCGTTTTTAATTAGCTGCGTATGAAAAAAATTGTAGTATTAACTGGTGCCGGCATGTCTGTGGAGAGTGGCTTGAAGACCTTCCGCGATGCCGACGGACTGTGGGAGGAATATCCTGTTCAGCAGGTGGCTACCCACGAAGGATGGCTCAACGACCCCACCTTAGTGACCAACTTCTATAACATGCTGCGCAAGAAGTGCTGGGGAGTGAAGCCCAACGAGGGGCATCGCCTCGTGGCTCAGCTGGAGGAGAAATACGACGTGACGGTGGTCACCCAGAATGTAGACAACCTGCACGAGCAGGCTGGTTCGAAGAAGGTAATCCATCTGCATGGTGAGCTGATGAAGGTCTGCTCCAGCCGCGACCCTGACGATCCGCGCTATCAGCAACTGCTGACACCCGACAACTGCGAGGTCACCCCAGGCACCAAGGCTGGCGACGGTTCACTGCTGCGCCCGTTCATCGTGTTCTTTGGCGAGGCAGTACCCATGATTACGGCTGCTGCCGCTGAGTGTCAGGAGGCCGACATCTTCATCATCATCGGCACCTCGCTGGCTGTCTATCCTGCCGCAGGACTCATCCACTATGTGCGTCCCGACGTGCCCGTCTATCTCATCGACCCTAACCCTGTCAGTGCAGGCGGCCGCAACATCACCCAGATACAGAAGGGAGCCTCAGAGGGTATGAAGGAATTGTCAGCGCTGTTGATGAAGTGAGCTTATTTTCCCGCTGCCTCTGCCGACTGCTGGGGGTGTAGTATGCGCGCATACTCACCCTCAGTATTCAGTATGCGCTCTGCCTCCTGCAGGGTCTTATCGTTGCGCAGCCCCACCTGTAGCTGTCCGCCCTGATAGTAGTAGGCCCCCACGATATCCTGCTCCAACATCTGCTGTATCTCGTCACGATGACGATCCAGATCGCTCTCCAGGTTGTGATGGTCTATCTTCTGCTTCAGAGCCTCCAATTCCGCCTTGGCCTCGTCATAGTAGCCCTCAAACTTCATCGCCTTCTCCAGCTCGCCAAACTGCTTCTTGCTCAGCTGATCGTAGGTGAAGCCTGCCTTGATGACACGCTGCTTGAAGTCCGCATAGTCAGCATCCGTCAGCCTAAAACCCTTTGGAGCAGCTATAGCGGGATGCTTGCCGATATAGTCTACCACATAGCTGAAAGCCACCTCGGTAGAGTCCAGTCGGTCCAAATAGAGCGTCACATTGGCCATCGTGTCTGGCTTCACCTCCACATCGGGCTTCACGCCCTCCTCCATCGTGATGCCACGCCCGCTGGGCAGATAATAGCGCGAAGTGGTAAGCTTCAGGTTGGCATTATAGGGCAGATCGACATTAGGCACCTGCACCAATCCCTTACCATAAGTGCGCGTACCTATTACTATACCGCGCTTCAAATCCTGCAGCGCACCGCACGTAATCTCCGAGGCCGAGGCCGTCTCGCGATTGGCAAGTACCACTATCGGCATCACCGTATCAATAGGCTCAAGCCGTGTCTTATACTCATTGTTGGCACGTTTCAGTTTCCCCTTCGTCTCCACTATCTTCTGACCCTTGGGCAGCCACATGCTCAGTATGTCAACACACTCCGACAGCGAACCGCCACCATTGCCGCGCAAGTCCAGTATCAGCTTCTCGGCACCCTGCTTCTTCAGGTCTATATAGGCCAACCGCATCTGTTTGGCAGGCTCGCCCGTAAAGGTGTTCAGGCAGATATACCCTACCCCACTCGGCAACATTCCATACCAGGTAATCTCCGACATCTTGATGCTTTGACGCGTAATCTTGAAGTTCATCTCCTTACCCGTCGACGGACGCTTCACCTTCAGTGCAAACGTAGTACCGGCCTCGCCGCGCAGATGACTGCTCACATAGCTCGTATTCTTGTCCGTCATCACCGTATCATCAATCTGGAGAATGATGTCACCCTTCTTCAGCCCCGCCACAGCAGCAGGCATGCCCTCATAAGGCTCGTCTATCACCACACGCTTCAGCTTCTGGTTGAAACGTATCAGCGCACCAATGCCCGCATATTTGCCCGTCAGCATCGTCTTCAGTTCCTTCTGGCGCTCCTCCGGATAATACTCCGTATAGCGGTCCAGCGAACCCAGCATCGCATCGATACCCTTCGTGATCACCGTATTGGCATCCAACGTATCCACATACATCATGTCCAGATTACGATACAAGGCATTGAATATCTCCAGATTCTTTGCCACCTCCAGATTGTGATTCTTCGGAGTTCTCTCACTCTGCGGAGCTGATGACTTCGCATTCTGACCCCAGCATGCCAGCGATACAAAAAACGCACAGCACATAAGCAATATTCGACTGTTCTTCTTCATATTTTTCGTTATTATGGGTGCAAAATTACAAAAAATAACGCTTTCCGTGAAATTTTTCCCCAAAAAGTTTGCAGGATTCAAAAAAACTCCTTACCTTTGCACCCGCAAATCAGAAATAACGAGCCTCGCAAAACAAAACAATTGTAAAGGCAAGTCACACTGACAAGCAAACCTGCTTCAGTAGCTCAGTTGGTTAGAGCACCTGACTGTTAATCAGGGGGTCGTTGGTTCAAGCCCATCCTGAAGCGCCTTAAAAATCAAGGAGTTACGAGAAATCGCAACTCCTTTTTCGTTATTTAGAATTTGTCCTGTGAACTACTGGTGAACTGACAGCTCATACAATCAAGGATGAGCATCGGGTATCGGCAACCCTCATTCAGCATCGTGGAGCGCACCATTTTAACATTTCCCCTTTTGGAAAAATCGTGTCTTTGCGCATAAATCAGACTGTTAAACTTTCCAAATTTGGGGTTCAGAGTGTCCTTCCCACACCAAGTTTGGCATTGATCTCATCTTTCACGGTTCCAAGGACAAGCCCTACGGCTATACCATCATCGACCACCAGAACAAGACCGTCCTCAAAGGCAGCGAAGTGCTGAAACTGAAAGAACTGCTACTGTTCCACAGCAAAGAGGAACGCCTACACCGCATGGATGAGTTTATTGATGCCATGCTGGAAGACAATCCCGACCTCACTACCCGTGAACTGAACAAGATGCTTCGCCGTCAGTTTGGCACTCATATCTCCAAAGGGCGTATCGCTTACAATGATGACTTCATTGACCTGCAAGACTATCAGACAGAGACCCTTCGAACCAACGACCGCAAAGCCTGGCTGAAAGCACATCCCCTTGAAGCCGCTAACCATCAACAGCTGGCTACTAAAGAGTCCAACCCCATTCACATTCAAAAACCCACCATCACTAAAGAAGGCTCCCGTGACCAAAACCGTGAATGGGAAGTTGGCCGTAAGAGCAACTACGATGAAGTGGATGATGAACGCCAGTTGAAGCGATAACGATAAAGAGCTATCAGATGGAACGATTTTTATGCTAATTTCGTTAATTCATGCTCTGTTCTGACATAAATTGACTACTTTTGCACTTGAATTATCAAATCCGAATTATATGACACAACAAACGATGGAGCAGCGAGAGCAGAGTCAAGCCTGCTTGTACTTTGCCGAGTCGCGACAGAGGAAGGCTAAAGGCCGATATGCAAGGGTAACTGTAGCAATGCCCGAAAACGAAGAGAAGCAGCCCGTCCGTCAGGAATTGGCTTACGAGATTGAGAACCATGACATCAACGATGAGTTTACCGTAAAGTTCTGACCTGTGGCAATGACCATCGACACCACCAACCTATGCTCTCATCTGCAACGGAAGCTTTTTAATGAGGATGGCATCTATCATCCTCTTTGGATTGCCATGCAGGATGACCCTGAACTGACAGTCGTAGTCCGCTCACGTCAGTTGCATATCTACCGCAACGGCAAGAAGATTCTGGTGCTGGCAGGCAAGTCCGCTCCCAAAATCATCAGAAAGGATCCTATTTGCGAGTTAGCCGTTTGTTAGCAGAATAATCATTCTAATTTACTCCTTCATATTTCATCTTCACAACCTGATTCTCCTCCAAACCCACCGTGGGATTCTTCGCCAAAGGGCAGTCAGAATGCGGTATTTCCAGTCGATGATGCGAATATGCCGACGGTGGTTAATGGCACTGACTATCTCCCGTGCCACCTTTTCAGGACGCAACATCATGGGGTAACGGAAGTCCCCACTCAGCAAGGCTGTATCTACAAATCCAGGCCTAATGTCAGTAAAGCGGATGTCCAGCCCACGGCTTCGTGCCTGTTGTTCCAGTGCCTGCAGATACACGTTCTGCATGGCTTTCGTGGCAGAATAAGACGGCGCGGGGCCAAGTCCCTTCGTACCTGCTATCGAAGTGATGGCGGCTATATGTCCGCCACCCTGCCTGGCAAAGTATCGGTATGCCTCGCCAATCATCCTTGTAAAGCCTATGCCGTTCGTCTCGACTGTCGCCAGTTCTATATCAGCAACCAGTTCCCTGTTCTGCTTGCCAATGCCGGAAGCATGGAAGTAGAGATCCATGCCACCCAATTTCCTGATGAGCCGCTGGAGACTTTCCGTGGCATCGTCTTTCGTAACGTCGATGCACTCAACGGCTGCTGCACCTAAGTCCTGTAGCAGTTCCACTCGCCTGGCAGCAACGCCCACCGTCCAGCCTTGCCGCATCAGCAGTTTTGCCACCTCCAGCCCGATGCCCGATGAGGCACCGACCACTATTGCCCTCTTCCCTTGCTTCATAAATATTTCTCCCTCAGTTTCTTCGGCAGTTTGCTCAGCACCAGTTCATACGACTGGTGAATCCATTGCTTGGTCAGTTCGTCATCTATCCTATCTAGATAAATGTCGTTCCAATGCGTCTTGTTCAGATGATAGGCAGGGCGCACACCGTCATAGTGTTCACGCAGCGACTGTCCCAACTCAGGCTCCAACTTCACCGCACAAGTGGGTTCTGGCGACTCCAGCCAAATATGCAGGAATATCTTCCCCTCAATACGAAAAATCAGCCAGTCAGGGCCGTAAGGCATATCCTCATTGGCTCCCGCCAGCGTCAGCGCATATTCACGTACATCTTCTATGTTCATGTCCTTCCTTGTTTTATACAACGTTTGAAGATAACTCCAGTTTCCACCCATTATCGCCATGATAGATCATCTGGCGGGTCATACCACCGTCGATGCAGATGTTCTCGCCTGTTATATAGCCTGCCTTGTCGGAACACAGGTAGAGCACCATATTGGCAATATCCATCGGATTGCCCACACGACCCACTGGCTGTTGAATGGCATCGGGGCCGTCAAAGTCGGTGCCGGTAGTATCTATCCAACCAGGCGATATGCTGTTCACTCGAACCTTGCCCGCCAAACTGACTGCAAGAGCATGTGTCAAAGCGGCGATGCCACCCTTTGCTGCCGTATAGCTCTCCGTCTGCGGCTGACTCATACGGTCGCGCGATGACGAGATGTTTACGATGACTGCACCTTCGGCAAAGTGAGGCATAAAGAGTTTCGTGAGATAGAACGGGGCTGTCACCCCTACATTCAGCGCATACTGGAACTGCTCGTAACTACAGGTGTCAATCCCCAACATCTTGGGCAGGGCATTGTTAATGAGATAATCCACATGTTCGTACCGCTCGATCACCTCCCTCGCAAACCGCTCCAGCGTGTCCTTGTCGGCAATATCGCCCACGAAGTGCTCACCCTCCTGACGGTCTATCACGCAAACATGCGCCCCAGCCTTCTGGAACTCCTCGGCGATGCAACGCCCGATACCCTGTGCGCCACCTGTAATGACGGCTACTTTATCCTTGAAATCCATCATCTGTCATATATTCGTATTATTTTCGCTACTTTGCTGGCTTCTTTATTTCAGCCGTGCATACGCCTCGCCCATCAGGAGATGGCCTCCGTTGTGGACAATCTCGACCTCCGTACCCTTCTGGAACAGCATGACGATGTCTGAGCCGCCAAAGAGGAAATAGCCCATCTCGTCACCTCGATTCAGCTGCTGGCCTACATGCAGCGATTCTATCCAGTTGCACGAGCATATCTGCGACATGCCGATGGGCATCATGGCCACCAATCCGAAGCGCTCCGTCTTGATGATGGCACACGAGCGCGTCTCTACCATCTGGAAGCCGATGTTGTTGTGGTAATAGTAGAGCTTCTTCTCGTTGTCCCACAGGGTATAGCCGCCACCCGCCGCCACGCCGGGGATGTTGCGCAGTTCGCGCAGGGTGCCGCTGACGGGCGAGTGATAGCGGTGGTAGTCGTTCACGTCGAGGAAGGTGTGTGTCAGCGTGCCTCCCGCAAACGCATCCTTATACTGCGAGTCCTCGCCTATCAGTTGTGCAATGTCTGAAATCTTCGCCGTCTTGATCTGAAGGTCGGCAGGGTATTCCAACTGATTATCGTCGCCGATATGCCAGGTGGTTGTCGGGCGGTCATCGTAGGGCGACTTGGGCCATGAGTCGGCAGGTGACACCACTTCCACATCAGCAATCGGACGGACATCGGGCGATGCCAGGCGACGTGAGAAGAACTCGTTGAACGTGCGCCACTGGTTGCCCTCGCCATACCAACCCCGCTGCAGTCCCCAGTCAGGGTCGCTGGCCACAAGATTATAATAGGTGTCGTTCCAACTCTCCTCCGTCGCGAGCCAACTGCCCCACGAATTGGCGTAGGTGGTGAGCCACGAGGCGAAGGGTTCCACAAACTCCACCGTAGGATAGTAATAGCCGCGCCCCTCCAGCTCTTCCAATGGCTGTTGCACGAGGAACCAGAAGTAGCCCACGCCTTGGTCTGTGCGTCCGTAGAGTGACTTTCCGTAGTCGCTGGGAGCCTGATGTATCATCACATCCCACGGCAACTGGCGCACGTTCCAGTCCACGAAGTCGTAGAACTCCGAAAGCGTCTGCGCCGGATTATACCTGCGGTCAGGATTCACCTTTGCCGCCTTGGTTATCGATTTCTCCAGCAGGGCTTTCACCTCAGGGTTGCCGTTGAGTAACCGTATCAGTTCGCTAACCGCCTCCGTGTGCTGTTTCTGAGGCTCTGGCACTATTGGCGTGTCATCGTTCGAGCAAGCCACCATCACTGCCAGACAGCAGACGATGGCAGATAGTCTTAGTGTACCTAATGTTTTCTTCATTTGTTACTGCATATTGTCTGTTTTTTTTGTTATTACTTGGTGTTATTCTTTTCGGAAGTCAGCTATGCGAGCCAGCTGTACGGGGTGGCGCGAGACTATCTCGTATGCAATGCCTTGCCCATGCAGCTCCCCGAGGAAAGCATTGAGGTAGGCGTCTTCCGCAAGCATCTGCATAAAACTGATGCAGAATGCACCGTTAACCGCACTCACCTCAACCAGAATCGCATGCAGCGAGGTGGCTTCGGTCTGAATTTCTCGTACATAGTGTTCGGCTGCCCCCATAGCCGCACGTCCTACATAGCTGAGCGAAACGGTGGAGTGTTGGCGCAGGGCTTGGTGAGCCTCCGTCACTAACTGATGTCGCATCTCCAAAGAAGGCACCTGTTCGAGTTGCTCCATACCGTCGTGCATCCCGTAGTAGTATGCCTGCAGATTGTCGAGATGAGTTTGCAGCGTTATCCATTGGCGGCAATCCTTCACTTGCTCCTCCATACTTTTGCCAGACAACTCTTGGCTAAACGGAATTGTGATGGAACCTACCATCGGCTGGTGAGCCAACGGTGTGCCGGTAGCCTTGCGGAGATTGACAGCCAGGGAAATGGTGGGTACGCCAACGGCAAAGTCTGGGTGCAGATGGCAAACCGCACGCGACAGCAACACAGCCAACCAACTGGCAGGAGTTGCTCCGCACGAACGGACACGCTCCATCATCTCACTTTCCGACACACGGATGTTGATGACTTCACGCTCATTTTCCTTCAACGGCACTACGGCATCGGTAAAGAGGTTGAGTGCCTTTGGCTTATCCGGCACCTGCTGCGGTGTGATGCGTGCAGGTCTTAACAACGTAATGGGGTCAGTTAACTCTTCTACACAGATTATATCGCCAGCCACGGGTATGCCCTCACGGCTATCCCCGCTATCATAGCGACGGTGGCAATACTCGTAGAGCAGCGTACGGAGTATCTGGTAGGCTCCCGTTCCGTCGGTCAATGGATAGAACCAGTCAAGGGCGATGCAGTCATCCCACCAGGCGAAGGCTATCAGATGGTGATTAGATGCCTTGGTGAGCAGTGTCACCTGCTGTCGCCCTTCTGTCACTATCCACGGTTGCGGGTTTTCATCGAAAGCATAATGCTCTACTCCACGCTCATCTTTGACGATGCAGAGCCTGACCTGATGATAGGGGTATCGTTGGCGTGTGGCTTCCACTGCCTCTTTCAGTATTGCCCCATCCACTGCATCCTGCATGTGGAGCGTCAGCCGGACGGTCTGGCTCGACTCTTGTCCGGCCATGTTCAGAAACACTCGTTCGCTAAATAATTGTCTCATTGGCCGTATGGTTTTTATGTGGCATTGACAGTAGCCTGTCAAAGCCAGTCATTTTAAGGATTTTTTCTACATCAGGCTGGACGTGGAATATCTTGAAGCGGCTGGCGTCTTCTACGGACTTCAGCATGATCAGCAGTACACGGAGACCGGCCGATGATATATATGGCATTTTCTCCACGTCCAGCTCTATTGAATCGGTCTGAGGCGACGCCTCCTGGAAGGCTTTCAGCAGCTGCGTTGCCGTGAGGGTATCTACGCGTCCCTGGACTTTCATGACGAGTTTTCCTTCCGTTACCGAACTGTCGACGGCAAAAGGAAGCTCCGGAGCCGACTTCCTCCCCGTCTTCGGAGAGGCGACACGCATGGTGAGTATGTTCATTTGCCGATAGGCATTCCGGAGCTCATCAGTCACGCCTGCAACATCCGGAAGATAGAGCGTGACGGGCTCTGCCGCTACCGTGAATCCCTGCTCTTCCAGAAATCTCCTGGCTCCCTCCTCGCCATTGAGGAAGAGGCTGTTCTGGTTCATCTTCACGTCGGCCATTTCGTTGGCTTTCCCTTGCATACGATTCAATAAGGCAAGTTCATCCCCTTTAAGCAAGGTGCTGAAGGTGAGCGTATAGATTCTCAAGATGGATGTGTCGGCTGTCATCCAACAGCCACCGTACTCCGAGAGAAGACGGTGAATGGCCTGACAGAGGCTCACCAGCTCCGGCTCGTTGAAATACCCCAGCAGCCCTTCCGTCACAATGCACAACTCGCCTTTGACGCTCCCCAATGCGTCTTTCATGGACTGGTAATTGGTGGCATCCACGGCGTGGTAACTGGACAGGCGGCACTGCTCGGGCGTCATCACCTTCTGGGCAGCAGGAGCCATGTCGTCAATCACCACCGGAAGGTCAAACCCGAAATAGCGCTTTCCCGCCGACGACACGCGGAACCCGCGGGGCGAATAACCCGAAGGAAGGTCCACGATATTGTGGGCGCTGCTTCGAATCGCAGCGGTGTTGTATATTTCATAGCGGGCCAGCTGGGCAGTCTTGTAACACTCCCCGATATGGGCGGGGAGAATCTTGGCTTTCTCCTGCAATTCTGTCTCCAGGCCGATAATAGGCAGCAAGGCAACAGCATCCGGATCCCCTGCCTTTTTCAGAAGACCTAAAGTCGATTTGGCGGTCAAAAAAACGGGATTTACTGTCTTTTGTAGTTCTTTGTTGTCCATGATTCTATCTGTACTTCATTTTCATTATATAATAGGTTATTCGCTAATCAGACACTGGCCGGTCATTTCCTTGGGCTGCTGCAGGCCCATGATGTGGAGGACGCTGGGAGCCACGTCGGCCAGGATGCCGCTGCGCACCGTCGCGCTCTTGTTCGCGGTCACGTAGATGAAGGGGACGGGGTTCGTGGAGTGTGCCGTGTTGGGCGTACCGTCGGCATTGATGGCATGGTCGGCATTGCCGTGGTCGGCGGTGATGATAACGTCGTAGCCCATCGCCTTGGCCGTCTCCACGACCTCGTTCAGGCACTGGTCGATGGTCATCACGGCGGTCTGGATGGCGGTATAGACGCCCGTGTGACCCACCATGTCGGCGTTGGCGAAGTTCACCACTATCCAGTCGTAGCGGTCGGTCTTGAGGGCCTCGACCAGCTTGTCCTTCACCTCGAAGGCCGACATCTCGGGCTTCAGGTCATAGGTAGCCACCTGAGGCGAGGCCACCAGGATGCGGTCTTCACCTGCAAATGGCTCTTCGCGCCCACCGTTGATGAACGAGGTGACGTGGGCATATTTCTCGGTCTCGGCGATGTGCAGTTGCTTCAGACCCTTGCTGGCGATGTATTCGCCGAGGGTGTTCTCCAGATTGTCCTTGGGGAAGAGGATGTGAACACCCGTGAACGAGTCGTCGTAGGGCGTCATGCAGTAGTACTGCAGGTTGGGGATGGTCGTCATGCCCTGCTCCGGCATATCCTGCTGCGTGAGCACCGTGGTCAGTTCCTTGGCACGGTCGCTGCGGAAGTTGAAGAAGATG